>ENA-OSEY01002338-OSEY01002338.1-marine-metagenome-genome-assembly--contig:-NODE-2338-length-12336-cov-3.915409_pt1 | contig 12336 bp, 10 predicted proteins | sample MGYA00248465_ERZ534230 | MGnify/ENA primary metagenome ERZ534230 (study PRJEB26409, sample SAMN06344110) | marine metagenome | isolation source: Sea water from surface | place: Atlantic Ocean:Southern... | reverse complement strand
CAGTGATTTCGACTGCTTTTTTACCACATGCAATTGAAAACCCTTTATCTAAAATCATCCCAGGTTCATTTTCTTTGTTTATGACCTTGGATGCTAATAGTTTTATCCGTTCTCCATTGATTTCCGTCCAAGCTCCTGGAAAAGGAGACAGAGCTCTTATTTTTCGATTGATAGTTTTTGCAGGCAACGACCAGTCAATTTTTGTCTCAGACTTCTCAATCTTACGCGCATACGTAACACCAGCAGCGGACTGGCTATAGGCCTTAAATTCAGATAACGCATCTAGCACCTCAACTATAAGCTTTGAACCTACTAAGCTTAATCGTTCTGACAAAATTTTGGCATTATCATTTTCTTTAATTTGGATTTTTCTGGAAGATAGAACTGGGCCTGTGTCAAGACCCTCTTCCATTTTCATGATGCAAACACCTGTTTCATCATCTCCTTCCATAATTGCTCTTTGAATTGGTGCAGCGCCACGCCAACGTGGCAAAAGAGAGGCGTGTATATTGAGACACCCAAATTTTGGGGCAGATAAAATTTGGTTAGGAAGTATTAACCCATAAGCAACAACGATGGCAATATCAGCCTTTAGCTTCTTAAAGATAGTTCGGTCTTTATCAGATTTGAAATTCATAGGATTGTGAACAGTTAGACCCAAGTCAAGAGCTTCTTTGTGAACATCACTGAGCCTTAATTTTTTGCCACGCCCGGCAGGCCTCGGAGGTTGAGAATAAACAGCGCATATTTGATGATTGCTCTGAGCCAAGGCCTTAAGAGCAGGAACAGAAAAGTTTGGTGTTCCCATAAAAACCAACTTCATCGTTTCTTTTTGACCTTTCTTAGCAACATATCTCTTCTAACTTTGGATAAATTGTCAAAAAACATTTTCCCATTTAAATGATCAATTTGATGTTGAATAGATGTGGCCCAAAGTCCCGTAAAATCCTTTCGATCTATAAAGCCTTCTTTGTTTAAAAAACGAATGGTAACTTTTTTTGGTCTCTTAATTTTCGCTGATACACCCCTCAAATTTGGGCTAGCCTCTTCTGTTTCACTATACTCCAATGATGCTTGGAGAATCTCAGGATTAGCTAGTTTTACCGGCTTATCCCGGGCTTTAGATGCATCAACTACAGCTAAACGCAAGTTAATTCCAATTTGTGGAGCCGCTAAACCAATGCCGGGCATAGCATTCATTGTATCTATCATATCATCCCAAATCGAAAATATGTCTTCTGTAATTTCAGTTATTTCATTTGCTTTTGAGCGAAGTCTCTTATCAGGCCACTTTAAAAAATTTTTGACTGCCATTATTCGTCGCCGCGCAATTTTTCTCGTTTTAATTTTTGCATTTTACGCGTTATCAGTTGTCGCTTCATAGGTCCTAAATAGTCAATAAATAATTTACCATTCAAATGATCAATTTCATGCTGTACACAAGTTGACTTAAGTCCATTAAACTCCTCAGAATGTTGCTTTCCATCTAAATCAATCCACTCAACCTGTACAAACTCTGGTCTGGTGATCTCTGCAAAATGTTCGGGAATAGAAAGGCACCCCTCCTCATACACGCTTTTTTCAGCAGGAAAATCAGTTATTATGGGGTTAACCATAATAATTGGATCCGGTTCTTCACCCTCTTTTTTGGCACAATCCATTACAATTAACCTTTCTAATACACCAATCTGAGGGGCAGCTAAACCAATTCCAGGGGCATCATACATCGTCTCCATCATATCGTCTGCCAATTTTATTAAGGCGTCAGTTATGCTCTCAACTTCCACAGATTTTTTTTTCAGCCTTGCATCTGGATGTAAAACAATGGGTCTAATCATGATATTGATCTAAGATAATATAAGCCACAACGCAACGCCTCTGTGCAATCAGACAAAACAATGCTAATGACCATTTTTGACTGGGGCAATATCAAGGCATATTTTATGAATTTTGATGAAAAAATCGAACGTCGTGGCACTCACTCTGATAAATGGGACATGATGGAAAGTAAGTACGGCGTATCACCCAAAGATGGAATACCCATGTGGGTTGCTGATATGGATTTTCGCCCACCTGAATGTGTTCAAAAAGCGGTCGAAAATTTATCTAGCCACGGTGTCTATGGATATTATGGCGATGACACTTCGTACAGAGAAGCAATACAATGGTGGATGAAAAACCGCCATGGTTGGAAGCTTAATACGGAATGGATTTTTAGCACGCATGGCTTGGTCAATGGAGCCGCTGTTTGCATTGAAACATTCAGCGATCCTGGTGATCATATTGTTCTATTTACACCGGTCTATCACTCTTTTTTTAGGACAATAAAAGCCGCTAATCGTGAAATTTTAGAATGCCCTTTGGTCAATAATCAAGGGAGATATGAGTTTGATTTTGTTTCTTACGATAAATTGATGACGGGTAAGGAAAAAGTTGTCATTTTATGTTCACCTCATAATCCTGGGGGACGCGTATGGTCGATGGAAGAGTTGAAACAGGTTGCAGATTTTGCAAAACGCCACAGTCTCATTTTGATATCAGACGAAATACACCACGATATAGTCTACCCTGGGACCAATCATATCCCCATGGCGACCATTGATGAAAATATTTTTGACCGGCTAATTATGATGACAGCAACAACAAAGACCTTCAATATTGCTGGAGCACATACTGGTAACGTGATTATACCAGACGAAAATTTAAGACAAAAGTTTACAAAAAAAATGTCTGCGCTGGGCCTAAGTCCCAATAGCTTTGGGTTGTTTATGGCAAAAGCCGCTTATAGCTCGGAGGGCGCTGTTTGGGTTGATGAATTGATAAAATATTTAGACAGAAATCGACAAATATTTGATAGAGCAATATCAAAGATACCTGGGTTAGACACAATGAAATTGGAGGGAACTTATTTAGCTTGGGTCGATTTTTCAAGAACCGGTATGGAACAAAAAGAATTTGTGAGTAGAGTACAAAATCAAGCAAAAATTGCTGCAAACTTAGGGCCTACATTTGGCAAAAATGGTCACAGCTTCCTTAGATTCAATTTCGCTACAACAACTGAAAATGTTAAAATTGCAGCAGAACGTTTAGAAAAAGCGTTTTCCGATTTACAGTAGGCGAGGTAACAAGGCCACAACTTTATTTTTTTGAAAAAAGTCCTTTGGAGCAGAAGCTTGCGCGGTGGTATTTCGCTTATAATCAAAATAAACGATCCCATTTTCTTCTTTTGCAGCAACAATTAGACACTGTTTTAAATGTTTGTCTCTATCATATAAATCCACCAGTCCTCTAATCATGGGAGCCTTTTCCGCTTCGACACAAAAGCCACTTTTTGTAAGCTTTATTACGGGATAATGTTTTTTATTAAATTCAACTCGAAAACGATTTTTCTTCTTTAAATCAGTTTTTTGAGCAGCTTCTAATCCAGCAAGAACATCTTTTGATAAAAAAGTACTCATGAAAATCCAACCAATTAATATCCAAGGAAGTTATGTATTTGACTCTTATCAACTGTCAAACAATTTCTACTTTTTGCAAGACAAGCTTCTTATAGTTCTAGTTAACTTGGTCACTTTAAATTATAATCAAACCAACACTCTAATTCAAACCATTCAAAAGACCCTTCAAGATGCCATTAGTACTTAAAGTAATAATCTTGATATTTGCCCTAAGCAGTGCGGCTTCAGGAAACTGTGGAGGTGAGTTTAACAAGTTTCTTGAAAATATTAAAAAAGAATCCCGAGAAATTGGATACACAGAAGAAGTTGTAGATGCATTTTTTGAAAACGTATCGCTAAACCCTAAGGTATTAGAGGCTGACCGAGCACAAGGTATTTTTCTAAGACCTTTTAACGAATTCGCTCCACGGTTAATGAGTGAGTACCGACTGTACCATGGTAAAAAGAATTTAAAAAAATATTCTTCTACCTTCAACGAAATTGAAAATATTTTTGGTGTCTCTCGTGGTGTTCTAACATCTTTTTGGGCCTTGGAAACTGATTTCGGAGCGGTACAGGGTAACTTTAATACGCTTGACGCGTTAGTAACTCTGGCCTTTGATTGCAGAAGGCCATTTCTTTTTCGACCCCAAATTTTTGGCGCTTTAGAATTATTTAGTCGTAAAGAATTCAATCCCGTTACCACCAAGGGTGCATGGGCAGGGGAAATTGGGATGGTTCAAATGTTACCAAAAGATATTTTAGAAAATGGAGTGGATGCTGACGGAGATGGTAAAGTCAATCTTCAAAGCTCAACACGTGATGCTCTGTTTAGTGCTGCCAAAATGCTTAAAAGTTTGGGCTGGAAAGCAAATGAGCCTTGGTTGCAGGAGGTAACTTTAACAAAAGAATTAGATTGGTTCGATACGGGTACCGATAAAATCAAAACTGTTGAAGAATGGGTGAAGCTAGGAATAAATGGCAAGTATGCTGACTTGCCAGACGGATCAGATAATGCCTCCTTAATTATACCGCAGGGCCGAAAGGGGCCAAAATTTCTAGCCTATTCAAACTTTCATATATTTTTCGAATGGAACAAAAGCTTTATTTACGTTTTGACAGCTGCCCATTTTGCAAATCGACTTGAAGGTTCTCCAGCTTTCTCCCCAGGCAACCCAGATAAAGGTCTAAATAAAAATCAGATGAAGCTTTTACAAACCAAATTGATTAATCTTGGATATGACGTTGGACAAATTGATGGAATTCTTGGAGCAAAAACTAGAAGATCCATACAAGAGGTACAAAAGACTCTCAAAAAACCCGCCGATGCATGGCCAACTATCGAGTTGCTGGAAATATTGTAGATCTAGGCAACTAAACTTTCAGCCTTCTTTAAATCAACTGACACCAATTGACTCACACCCTGTTCCTGCATTGTTACGCCAAACAATCTATCCATCCTAGACATGGTTATTGCATGATGGGTTATTATCATAAATCGAGTTTCAGTTTGGCGACACATCTCATCAAGAAGTTCGCAAAATCGGGTCACATTTACATCGTCTAGAGGAGCATCAACTTCATCTAGAACGCAAATAGGAGCCGGATTAGCCAGAAACACCGCAAAAATCAATGCTAACGCTGTTAGCGTTTGCTCTCCTCCAGACAGCAAAGATAGAGCTGCTAATTTCTTTCCAGGTGGTTGGCACATAATTTCCAGCCCAGCTTCAAGAGGGTCGTCACTTTCTACAAACTCTAAATTCGCTTCCCCACCACCAAAAAGATGCTTAAAAAGCATAGAGAAATTTGAGTTAACCTGCTCAAAGGCTGTAAGAAGTCTTTCGCGGCCTTCACTATTTAGACTCGCTATACCTGTCCTTAGCGTTTTAATAGCTTGTTCTAAATCTGCCTTCTCGGCATATAGTTTTTCGTGTTCTTCCTTAACTTCTCTTGCATCGTCTTCAGCTCTTAAATTTACAGATCCCAATGCTTCTCGCTGTCGCTTTATCTGAGCCACTTTTGTCTCTAAGGACTCTGCACTTGGTAAATTTTCAACATCTATTTGTAATTCCTCAAGCAAGCTCTCAACAGATAGTCCAAGAGCCTCTCGTATTCGATCTGACGCTAATTCTAAATTTTGACGTGCTGCTTCAGATCTCGCATCACATCTAGCTCTATCTTCGCGCGCTTCTGATGCAACGCGCTCCGCTTCACGTTCCTCATTCAGCACTTGACTGAGCTTTGTCTCTGCAAGAGATAGTGCATCATCAGCTTCAGCTTTTTTCTTCTCTGCCTCTGAAATTGCCAAAATTAAATTTTTACTCTTATCCTCTATTTTTGATGGTGTTTTAGAGGCCTCCTCAAGTTCCCATTTAGAACTATTTTTTCTATCAATTAATTCAGAAACTCTTTTCTCAGCTGTATCCAGTCTGTGAGACCAACCACTAATTTCTTTCTGCACCTCTTGAGCTCGCTTTAGTTGGATTTCTCCTTCCCGCCGAACCTCGTCATGAAGAGAACGCTTTGTCATCATAGTTACGCGAGCTGCTTCTACAGTAAGTTTGACATCTTCAACTTGAGAACGCATTGCATCTAAATCATCAAGCTCAACAAAACTCTTCTTTGCCGACTCAACTTGCTTTTTAGACTGTTGAGCCTCTTCTTCATAACGGCGTTTTGATATTTGATAGTTCTCTAATTGTGCATTTATCAAACTTTGTTCAGACTCTACCCTATTCAACTTTCTGACTGTATCATTAACTGCCTGATCAGCTTCACGCCTTGCTAGCCGTGCAGTTTTTTCCTGTTCAGTAACTTTTGATAGTTCAGCAACTAAATTTTCATGTTTAGTACGAACAATTTCTAATTTTTTTTGAAGTGAATTTAATTGAGCGTCTAAATCCGTTAAATTATTTGCCTGTTGAATTTGTAATGCAGCTGCAGATGGCGTGTCACCAGCCCAAATCTTATAACCATCCCATCGCCATAAATCACCTTCTAGACTCACTAGACGCTGCCCAGGCTCTAGTAATTCATGTAAACTATCTCCTTGGTCACGATCGACTAGCCCAACATATTTTAATCGCCTGCTGAGAACAGCCGGTATTTTTACTACGTCTGACAGCAATTTTACACCAGCAGGTAACTTATTTTTGATAGAAGAATATTCATTCAATTGAACCCACCCGGTCTCATTTTTTTCTTTGGATACAGGGGCTCTCAAATCATCAGTCAAAGCTGCTCCAAAAGCTTTCTCAAAGCCAAGCTCAACTCGAACGTCGTCAATAATATGAGACTTTTCCTTGGAATTTTTTTCAATGAGCTTTTCTAGAGCTGCAAATTCGGCTCGAATAGCTTTAGTTTCTCCCTCTACTTCTGAGCGTTCAAAATTTGCCATTTCTTCTTCAGTCTGCAAAGAGGACCGTTTTTCCTCTAAATCTAAAAGTTTTTCCTCGCATTTTTGAGCATGATCTTGAGCAAATTTTACTTCTACTACTACATCTTGAACCAGTTTTTTGACTGTTTCTAACTCAATTAATGACTCAGAAACCTTTTTATCAATGTTAGCAGCTTCTTCAGTGTTTTTACTAAGCGCATTTTCACTGTCCAATAAAAAACGTTCTAGTGACTGATGGCGTGCCGCCAAACGAGCCATATCTTCAGTTAATTCTGATAGATTAACTTCCCTATCTTTCAAAATAGTTGCCGCCTCTTGAGCATCAGAAGAGACAGCTTCAAGTTTTTCACTATGTGTGCTCAGCGAAACTTGAAGATCCTCTTGCTCTTTTGACAGGGTTTTTATTGTCTCTCCAGCATCTTTATTCAAACTATTCTCACGATCAATATCTTGACCGAGTTGTTCTATGCGAGATGACAATGTTTCAATTCTATCCTTTGCCTGTCGACCTTGCTCTTCTAGTGTTTCCTGTTCAACGATTAATCGTTGAAGCATCGCTGAAATAACAGCAGCTTCTTCTCTTAATGGAGGCACATTCTCACTAGCAACTTCTCTAATTCGTTTCGCCTGAGCGACAATAGCTTCTGCCTCTGCCGCAATTTTGGTGTGAGCTGTCAATTGATTATCAGCTTCAAAGTTTGCAGAGTCTGCATCTTTCCACCGGCGATACAAAAGTGTGCCCTCTATTTCACGCAATTGCTCACCAAGCACCCGATATCTTGCTGCTTGTTTTGCTTGTCTTGCGAGCTGCCCTAACTGATTTGCTAATTGCTCCAATACATCTTCAACCCGCACTAAATTAGTTTCAGCAGCATTCAACTTTAATTCTGCCTCATGACGACGCTGATAAAGACCCGATATACCGGCCGCTTCTTCTAGGACACGACGGCGATTCTTTGGTTTTGCATTAATTAATTCAGCTATTTGGCCCTGCCTGACTAATGCTGGAGAATGCGCTCCTGTAGAAGCGTCCGCAAACAGCATTTGCACATCCCGAGCTCGTACATCCTTACCATTGCTCTTATACGCGCTACCCGCTTCCCGAGTAATTCGTCGTACTATTTCCAAATTGTCCTCATTATTGAAACCACTGGGTGCTGTACGTTCTGAATTATCTAGATGCAAAGCCACCTCAGCAAAGTTACGAGCAGGCCGTGTAGCAGCTCCTGCAAAGATAACATCTTCCATACCCCCACCTCGCATGGCGGTAGGACGGTTTTCACCCATCACCCAACGTAAAGCTTCTAGTAAATTAGATTTTCCACATCCGTTGGGCCCAACGACTCCAGTCAAACCATCTTTAATGACCAGTTCAGTAGGATCCACAAAGCTTTTGAAGCCTGATAATCTTAGCTTGCTAAATTGCAATATTAGAGATTCCTTAGTAATTTCCTGCTTAGTATTAGTTATTGCCTTTGAACATGACTACCCCATATCGTGTACCTTATAGTATTTTACACAATATGTTGCAATTATTTTAATGTCATAAACCAGGTAAAAGTAAAATGAAAATCTCTGTAGAATATGCTTCTCCAAGACATCCAGATATTAAAAAACTTCTCTTGGCAAGCCACCAGTTAATGAGAAAACTTTACCCTGAGGAAACCAATTCGTATCTTTCTATTGATAAATTATGTTCCTCTGATGTTCACTTTTTAGGGGCAAGACAAAATGACAAATATTGTGGCTGTGGCGCTTTAGAAGTTAAACCTGATTATGGAGAACTAAAATCATTTTTTGTAGAGCCACAATTTAGAGGAAATGGAATAGCAAGTTTAATAATGCAAGAAATTTTGCTTACCACAAAAAAACTAAACTTAAGAATTCTTAAGCTTGAAACAGGCGTTGGTTTAGACAGTGCTTTGAATTTATACAAACGTTTTGAATTCGAATACTGCAAACCATTTGGAAATTATGTTGAAAATGGGTTCTCTATTTTCATGAAAAGAGATTTGCCATAGTATACTAAAAAAACTTGTTGGACTATTTATGCCTTTCCAAAAGATAATTACAGAAAAACTGTCTTCTTCTGTTACCCTCCAAATAGAGAAGCTTATATTAAGAGGAATTCTTAGACCAGGTGATCGACTCCCTGCAGAGCGAGAATTAGCAGAGCGTTTCGGTGTTTCTAGACCTAGTTTACGAGAAGCCATAGCCAATTTGGACACAAGAGGATTACTTGTTTCGAAAGCAAATGCAGGGATATTTGTTGCTGATGTGCTTGGCAACGCTTTCTCACCTGCTTTAATTGAACTCTTTAGTTCGCATGAAGAGTCCGTAGATGACTACATAACTTTTCGGAGAGATTTAGAGGGACTTGCTGCAGAAAGAACAGCTAAATATGGTTCGAGTACTGATTTACAAGTTATACAAACCATCTTTGACAAAATGGAAGCAGCTCACCAGAAAAGAGATCCCACAGATGAAGCAAGATTGGATGCTGATTTTCATCTATCCATAATAGAGGCGAGTCACAATGTTATTATGCTACATATGATGAGATCAATGTATGAACTACTTCGAAACGGTGTTTTCTATAATAGACAAAAAATGTTCCAACAAAGAACTACCCGCTTCGAACTTCTAACTCAGCATGAAGTCATAAATAAGGCAATCCAAACAAGAAATCCCGATGCTGCCAGAAAAGCCGTCGAAGCACATTTGGACTACGTGGCAGAAGCTCAAAAGAGCCAGCGGGCCTCAGATAAAAATGAAAAAATTGCTCAACAACGATTTGAGCATGAAAAATTACGGCGTTAATTCCATAAAATAAACTTGCTGAAATACCAAAGCATATATCAAAAAAACTAAACTTGAATTCTGGTCAGTAATTCAACTAGTTTACTTCGCTTATTTTCTAGATGGTCCAAAATGTCAAAGTGATGTTGTCCATTGGTTATTATTTTTGAACAAGACCAAGCCTCACTTAAAGATGTAGCTTGTGATAGAAAAGCGGGACGCTCCTTTTCTCCAACAAAAATGGTAAAAGGTACATTTAATTTGGTATGAAGTACTGGGCTTTCTTCTTTAGCAGTATCCAAATTTAATTTAAGTTTTTTGTTCATAGTTGTTTTTAAAAGAGGCCGCAAATCTGCTAATGGTGAGATAGCAACAACATGAACCAATCTTTGCAATAATTCTTTTTTTAATTCAAAATTTTTCCACTGATCATTTGACACCATTCTTGAAACCAAATGCCCCCCGGCAGAATGACCAGCCATTGAAATCATCCCTTCATATTTCTCCAAAACATAACATATCAAATCTTTTATTTGCCCATTTATTTCTGCTATTCGCACATCCGGACATAAGTCGTATGAAGGAATTATGCATCTATACCCACGAGCGATAACACCGGATGCAAAATGAGACCAATATGACTTATCAAAATCAATCCAGTAGCCTCCATGAATGAATATGACCGTACCCAGTGGCTCTTTTTGAGGTAAAAAAAGATCAAATTTTTGTCTATGTGAGTTACCGTAAGCAATATCTAAATTTGCTAATCCACTCTTAAGCTTTTTTTTTCTGAACAGCTCAGCTTTTGCTATCCAATCTTGAACTATTTCTTCTGAATTAGCTATGAAGGCAGCGTTCGCATATGCTTCGTCATTTTCTTTTATATTTTTCATAATAATTAATACCGCTATAGACAAAATAAGGCAGAATTGGTTTTGTTATGTCAAAGTAAAAATAGGAGATTGGGAATGTTAGATGATTTGACAAACTTGCAAGCTTTGCTGAAAGATTCAACTCTTTTGGCCACAAGAGGATATATAGCTGGTGAGTGGTGCGACGGAGAAAATGGCCAAACCTTCCCAGTATACAATCCTGCTCGCGGTGACGTAATAACCGATGTTGCAGATATATCAAGAACCCAGGCAGCTGAAGCTATTTCTATTTCTGAAAAAGCTCAAAAATTGTGGGCAGCAAGGCCCGCTAAAGAGCGCAGCAATTTACTTCGAAAGTGGTATAATTTAATGATGGAAAATCAAGAGGATTTAGCGACCATTCTGACTGCCGAACAAGGGAAACCTCTAGAGGAAGCAAAGGGTGAAATAGCCTATGGTGCATCTTTTATTGAATTTTTTGCAGAAGAAGCGAAACGGGTTTATGGAGAAACGATACCAGGTCATCAATCTGACAAACGGATTACCGTTCTAAAACAACCTGTTGGGGTAGCAGCATCTATTACTCCGTGGAATTTTCCTAACGCAATGATCACAAGGAAAGCAGGGCCCGCCCTTGCAGCTGGATGTACTTTTATTGCGAGACCCGCTGCTGAAACTCCGTTATCTGCATTGGCTATGGGAGTTCTGGCAGATAGAGCAGGTCTTCCAAAAGGAATTTTATCAATAATTCCATCCTCACGCTCATCTGAAATTGGAAAAGAATTTTGTGAAAACCCAATTATAAGAAAACTTACTTTTACAGGGTCAACCGAAGTAGGCAGAATTCTACTTAAACAAGCTTCTGAACAAATTATGAAGTGTTCAATGGAATTGGGAGGGAATGCTCCTTTTATTGTCTTTGATGATGCAAACATTGATGCTGCCGTTGCAGGCGCAATTATGTGTAAATTCAGGAATAATGGACAAACATGTGTTTGTGCCAATCGTATTTATGTTCAGTCTGGTGTTTACGACGAGTTTGCACAAAAGTTATCATTGGCTGTTTCAAAAATGAAAGTTGGGGATGGCCTAGCTAGTGGAACCGCACTTGGACCTCTAATAAACAGTGAAGCTATAGAAAAAGTACAAGAGCATATCGCAGATGCAAAATCAAAAGGAGCGAAGGTCATCCTAGGCGGCGAAACAGTCCAAGGACCAGGTAATTTTTTAACACCAACGATTGTTACGCAAGCAACTAGCGATATGCTTGTATCGAAAGAGGAAACATTTGGCCCATTTGCACCTCTTTTTAAATTTGAAGATGAAAATGAAGTAATCGAATTGGCAAACGACACTATATTCGGCTTGGCTTCCTACTTTTATGCTAAAGATTTAAGCCGCGTCTATAAAGTCGCAGAGGCTCTAGAATATGGGATCGTGGGCGTAAATACAGGAATTATCTCAACAGAAGTCGCTCCGTTTGGAGGAGTCAAACAATCTGGTTTGGGTAGAGAGGGTAGTCATCACGGAATAGATGACTACTTGGAAGTGAAATATATCTGCATGTCGGTTTAAGTATTGTGAATTTGAAACAAAACAAATTACCAGATACAGTTTCCGACACAGCTTCAGATATGATGGACGCTTATGTTTTCAAAGCGTAAAGGCAATAATATAAACGGTTGGATAATTATCGACAAACCTGCCGGCATCACATCAACTGGTGTGGTGAGTAAAATAAAGCGGGCTTTTAACGCAAAAAAAGTTGGACATGCTGGCACGTTAGATCCAGATGCTACAGGTGTTTTGCCAATCGCTTTAGGTGAAGCAA
>ENA-OSEY01002337-OSEY01002337.1-marine-metagenome-genome-assembly--contig:-NODE-2337-length-12336-cov-4.287462_pt1 | contig 12336 bp, 14 predicted proteins | sample MGYA00248465_ERZ534230 | MGnify/ENA primary metagenome ERZ534230 (study PRJEB26409, sample SAMN06344110) | marine metagenome | isolation source: Sea water from surface | place: Atlantic Ocean:Southern... | reverse complement strand
AATTTCCTGTAAGAAGAGGAAACTCAAGTGATGCTAATGCATTTACTAAAGCATGGAGTAAATTACCAGTTGGTGTTGATAGAAAAGCACCTTTAACTGATCTTTATTCAGCAGATGTTATTAATAACATAGTGGCTGGATTAGATACTGCAAGCAGGTGGGGTGTTAAAGAAGGAGAGCTATCTAGAGCATCTAAAATTATCAATGCACAGTTTTTAAACAGAATCGCAAGAGAATATATTGACGATCAGATTTCTGTTGATGAAGCAGTTGATAAAATAAATGCTGAGTTAGCTAAATTCTAGTAATTTAAATTTTTAAAAAAAGCGGATAATATATTTTATCCGCTTTTTTTTATGAAAGATAATTTATCATACACTGAAAAAAGAACTGCTTATATTTTAACCTTACCTGCAGTTTGCTTAGTTTTTGCGATTATATTATTTCCAATATTTGCAAATATTTGGATAAGTTTCAAAGAAGTAGAACTAAAAGATATAAGAATTCCGGAACCAAGAGCAAAAAAAATTGTTAAAACTGTATCTGGAGATGAAAACAAAATAAAAATTCTTTATAAATTAAGAAATAGTTCATTATTACAAGAAATTAGAAAAGTGAAATTTGAGGATAAGTATCCCAAAAATCTTAAACCATTAGATTTAGATCAAAGATGTACATATAAAAAAAACAAGATAAATTGCGACTTTGGTACGTGGCCAGCCAAGTATAAGGAAAACTTCCAAATTCTTTTTAAGATAACTGATAATTCAGTAATTAATAAAAAAGAACTCAAATCTATTAAACCTAAATTAGATGGAGATTCAGACAATATATTATTAAATGCTAATTTTACTCTTAAAAATTTTAAAAAAGTTATTTTTGAAAATGAATTTTTAGATTTATTACTTACTACATTTTATTATACTTTTTTTGGAACAATTGGATCAATTATTTTTGGAATATTAACTGCGCAAATGGTTAATCAAAAATTTTATGGAAGAACATTTATGAGGAGTGTTTTACTATTTCCATATGTGGCTCCAGTTGTAGCGCTAGCTTATACATGGGAACTATTACTTGATCCAAATAGTGGAACTTTAAATAGTTTGCTAATTAATTATCAGATAATTGAAACACCAATTAACTTACTTGGTCAAAAGTATATAGATATTAATATTTTAGGTATTGATTTTAAATTAAGACTCGCACTAACAACGGTCATAATTTTTGAAATATGGAGATATTTTCCACTTGCGTTTTTATTTATTCTCGCAAGACTTCAAGCAATACCTAAAGAATTGTACGAGGCAGCAGATGTCGATGGTGCAAGTCCTTTTCAAAAATTCTTTAAAATAACTTTACCTCAAATAACTGCAGTAATTTCTATTCTTTTTATGATTAGATTTATTTGGAATTTTAATAAGTTTGAAGACGTTTTTTTATTAACAGGAGGTGCCTCTGGAACTAGAACTTTACCTATAAACGTATATCAACAGGGATTTGCCATTTCTGATATAGGAACAGGGTCAGCGGTATCAATAGTTATTGTGATCCTTTTACTATTATTTATGTTTTTCTATTTCAAACTTTTAGGAAGGAAGGTAGATGAAAATTAAAAATATTATAATTTTTTCAATTATTTCCTCCTTACTTTTATTAAGTCTGATTTCCATTTGGAAAATTCTATCTACATTGCAAGGTGTAAAGTTAGATAATTTGAATTTTCAAATTTTATTTATCTTAGGATTCTTAGTGACTTTCTTAAATGTAATCATAGAAAAAAAGATAAATTTTTTAATTAGGTTATTTATATTTTCGTTTATATTTATTTTTATTGATGGATATTTAATTCAAAATCTTCCTTTTTGGTATAACTTTGGATCTTTTTTAATTATTTGTTTATTTTTTAATAAATTAAAAAAGTATAATAATGATTTTTTTATCAATGAACATTCTACTCAAACTATAATATTTGATTTTCTTACATTGTTTGGAATAGTTTTATTTTCATTTGTAATTTTATTTCCATTTTATATGATGTTGGTAACAAGTTTTAAAACTCAAATTGCTTTACTTGTTAACCCACTAGATTTTTCTATAAATTTTAATCAGGATATAAAGGAACTATTCAAATCTTATTTTGTAATATTTAAGTCATATAAATTTGGAAAATATATTTTGACTAGTACAATAGTTTCTCTAGGAACTGTTTTAATTACATTACTTTTCGCAATTCCAGCTGCTTATGCAATTGCAAGACTTAACTTTTTTGGAAAATCATTCATGTCTACTTCAATATTAATAATTTATATGTTCCCTGCAATTGTCTTAGTAATACCACTGTATACAGTTTTTAGTCAGTTGGGTTTAAGAAATTCAATTTTTGGCTTATTAATAGTTTATACCGCAACAACACTACCAGTCGCTATTTATATGCTACAAGGATATTTCAAAAGTATACCTAAAGAACTGGAGGAGGCTGCAATTTTAGATAAATTGAGTTGGTTTGGAATTATCATTAAAATAATTCTTCCACTCAGTATTCCAGCAATTTCTTCGGTAGCGCTTTACGTATTTATGATAGCTTGGAATGAATTTTTATTTTCATTAATGTTTTTAGATAATCCAAATTCATTTACATTATCTAGGGCAATACAATATTTGAGTGGCGATGCTGAAACACCAAGACAATATTTGATGGCTGGGTCAGTAATTGTAACATTACCTGTTTTATTTATATTTGTTTATTTTGAAAAATATTTAGTTAGTGGGTTAACAGCTGGAAGTGTTAAGGGTTGATGAAAGCATCAATAAAAAAAGCAAAAAAGGTATTATTAGGTAACAGAAGATCAGGCTACACTTTGCCAACAAATAATAAATTATATCCTGCCCAATGGAATTGGGACTCCGCATTTATTGCACTAGGTTATTCATATTTTAATTTGAACTTTGCTTTGGGTGAAATTAGTACCTTATTAAAAGGGCAGTGGAAGGATGGGATGGTTCCACATATCCTTTTCCATAACAAAAATACAAATTATTATCCTAATTACTCAGTATGGAATTGTGGAAATAAAATTAGTTCATCAGGAATTACACAACCACCAATAATGACAAGTGTATTAAAAAAAATTGTAGAAAAAAATGAACTCAATAAAAAACAAAAATTAAAGGTAATTAAAATTGTAAAAAATCTAAATAAATACCATGAGTGGTTTATAAAATTTAGAGATCCAAAAAAGACAGGCTTAGTTTCAATTCTACATCCTTGGGAGAGTGGATATGATAATTCACCTTTATGGGATATACCAATGAGCAAAATTAAAGTTGAGAAAGATTTAAAGTATAAAAGGGGAGATGTTAAAGTTGTTAACCCAGAATATAGGCCTCTAGATATAGATTATGACAGGTATGTCACAATTAAAAATTTCTTAAAAAAAAATAAATACAATACAAAAAAAATTTATAAGGCGTCTTTGTTCAATGTTGTTGATATAGGTTTTAACTCTATATTCTTAAAAGCAAACAAAGATCTATTAGTTTTACTTAAGAAATTTAATTTAAATATTTCAAAAATTAAAAATTATATTGCTTTAACCGAAACCAAAATAATAAAACTGTATAATCACAAAAATAATACATTTACCTGTAAAGATTTAAAAAATAAAAAAAAAATAAGAATTCCGTCAATTACAAATTATTTTCTTTTATATGCAGATTTAAAAAATGAATTAATTAATAAAAAAATAATTAATAGTTTAAAAAATTATAATAAAAAAGAAAAATATATTTTTTCGTCTATAAAACCAAATCATAAAAATTTTGAAGAGAAAAGATATTGGCGTGGACCAGTTTGGATCAATTGTAACTGGATTATCTATCAAGGTTTAAAAAATAAAGATAAGTTATTTTCTGAGTATGTAAAACAAAAGACTATCCAAATGTTAGAAAAGAAAGGTTTTCATGAATATTATAGTTGTAAAAACGGAAAATCTATGGGCGCGAATAATTTTTCTTGGTCTGCTGCTTTATATTTAGATTTAGTATTAAGTTAAGTTTAATTCGAATAACCGTATTTTCTTAGTCTTACATCGCCCGTTCTTGCGTGTGCTTCCATACCTTCATATCTTGAAATTCTTGCCGCTGCTGCACCAACTTCTTTTGTAGATTCTTTAGTCATTCTTTGAAAACTCAAAGTTTTTATAAATTTCCCAACGAACAAACCACCTGTATATTTGCCAGCACCTTTTGTTGGAAGTATATGGTTTGTTCCAGAACATTTATCTCCGTATGCAACTGTTGTTTCTTCCCCAATGAACAGCGAGCCATAATTTTTAAGTCTATCGTGAAACCATTTATCTTTTTTAGTTTGTACCTCTAGGTGTTCTGGAGCGTATTCGTCACTAATCGATGCCATTTCTTCCTCTGTATCACATAATATAACTTCACCATAATCTCTCCAAGCGGCCTCTGAGCTTGTTCTAGGAATTTCAGGTAAATCAGCAATTAATTCAGGAACTCTTTTCATTACTTCATCTGCAAGTTTTTGGCTTGTAGTAAACAACCACGCAGGGGAATTGTATCCATGTTCAGCCTGTCCTACTAAATCAAAGGCTACTATTTCTGGATCTGCTGTTTCATCAGCTATTACAGCTATTTCTGTTGGTCCAGCAAATAAATCTATTCCAACTTTTCCAAATAAAATTCTTTTTGCTTCTGCAACAAATTGATTACCTGGTCCAACAAGTATATCAGCAGGTTGATTTCCAAACATACCATAAGTCATTGCTGCAATCGCAGGAACACCACCTAAATTTAGAATTACATCAGCGCCACATAGGTTGGCAGTATAAATTATTGCTGGATGAGCTCCAACATCTGCTTTAGGAGGACTACATGCAATTATATTTTTTACACCTGCAACTTTTGCAGTAGTAACACTCATTACTGCAGAAGCAATATGTGCGTATCTTCCACCAGGTATGTAACAACCAGCCGTATTAACTGGTATTAATCTTTGACCAGCATACAAACCTTTTGAAAGTTCAACCTCAAAGTCTTGTCCATAGTTTTTTAATTGAGCTTCGGCAAACTTTCTTACCCTATCATAAGAAAATTTAATATCATCTTTAGTTTTTTGATCTAGTGATTTAGTTATTTCATCAATTTTATCTTTTGATACGACAATTTCTCCTTCGTACTTATCAAATTTTTTTGTTAAATCTTTACAACCTTCTTCTCTAGATTTTTCTAAATCACTTAACAGGTTTTGAACAATTTCTCTTGTTTTTGTGTCATCTGTTGAAGGAGTTTTAGGAGATTTTTTAAGATATTTAATTGTCATAATTTTTTGATCTTTTAAATCATTAATTAGTCTAATGCAACAACTGCCGCCGCCATTGATGCTAATCTTGCTCTTGCTTCATCAGATCTACTTGTAATTACTACTGGTACTTTTCCACCAATTACTACACCTGCAGCACAAGCGCCCATAAAATAGATCATCATTTTTACCAATCCATTTCCAGTTTCTACTGATGGAACTAAAAGTATATCTGCTTGGCCAGCAACTGTATTTTTAATTCCTTTAATTGCTGCAGATTTTTTTGAAATGCTATTGTCAAATGCCAATGGTCCAAAAACATCAGCTTTTAAATTTTCTTGTTTTGCTAATTCGGTAATTTCTTTAGCATCTAGAGAACTTTGAACACTATCTAAAACCTCTTCAGTTGCAGATAGAACCGCGACTTTTGGTTTTTCTATTCCTATTCTATGAGAAAAATTAATAACATTTTTTAAAATATGCATTTTTGTTTTTACATTAGGCATTACATTTAGTGCACCATCTGTAATTATTAGGGGAGAATCTTCTTTATCTAAAGTCATATGCCATATATGACTTAGTCTAGTTTTTCCTAGTAAATTATATTCTCTTTTTAAAACTTCCTTCATCAAAACATCTGTATGTATGTGTCCTTTAACAATTATTTTTATTTTCCCTTCAGAGGCTAATTTAGCTGCAATTTTTGCTGTATTATTTTCAACAGGCTCATGAACTATTTCAAATTTTGAAATATCAAATTTTAGGTCATCAGCACATTTCTGTATTTCTTTTTTATCGCCAATTAAAATTGGAATTATTAGATTCTCGTTTACAGCATCCATAACAGATAGCATCGGAAGAGGTTTTCCTGCATTTACAATTCCAACTACCACACCCTTTTTTTTGTGGGCTACATTTAAAAGATTGTTTGGACAAACTATTTCTTTATCTGAAAGCATTTTTATTAGGTTTTTGTATATATAATTTTTATTAAAATTATAGTAAAATAGTTACGAGTAGAAAATGTCATCTTTATGGAGATAGTAACAAAAATAGCACCTATAATACTTGCACTAATAATGCTGGGTTTAGGCTTAGGTTTAAAAGTTGAAGATTTTGCAAGAGTCTTTAAAGCTCCTAAAGATTTTATTGTTGGTTTTATTTCTCAATTGATAATTCTTCCAATAGTTGCTTACTTATTAATTTTCATTTTACAAACACCACCTGAGATAGCAATTGGAGTTATGATTATTGCAGCAGCACCAGGAGGAGTTACATCAAATATACTAACTAAGTTTGCAGATGGAGATGTTGCGCTATCAATTTCTTTAACTGCTATTATTAGTTTAATTAGCATTATTTCAGTTCCATTTATAATTTTTACATCTGCTGATTTACTTGGAATAACAAATATCTCCCAAAACATCTCAATGATAGGTATTGCTATTAAAATGTTTTTGGTTGTTACAGTTCCAGTTATTTTAGGAATGATTATCAGAAAACTTGCAGATAGTTTTGTAGCATCAAAAGTTGAAATATTTAATAAACTTAATGTAATATTTTTTATAATTTTTTTTATTGCTGCGTTTTATGAAGAAAGAGAAAATATAATAAGCTTTATATTGGAAGCAGGTTTAATTGCTTTAATTCTAAATATAACAATGATGGTAATCGCATATTATCTTGCTAAAATTTTTGCTACAGGAATTCAACAAAGAAAGTGTATTGCTTTAGAATGTGGATTGCAAAATGGCACTTTAGCATTATTTGTTTCTACACAAATATTTGGTACCGATATATTGTATGCTATACCAACAGGTGCGTATGCATTGATTATGTATATTACTGGATTTGCTTTTGTATTTATTTTAAAAAATAAAGTTTAATTATTCCAAAAAGGACACTTGCTTTCAGCAAGAAGGTATTTTTTTAGATTATCATTTAATTTTAACATTGTAATTGACATTCCAGCCATTTCCATAGAAGTGGCATATCTTCCAACATAAGTTTTAATATTTTTTATTTTTGAGTTTGACAAATTTTCATTAACCCTTTTTGATACAATATATAATTCTTCAAGCGGTGTAGCACCTAAACTATTTACCATAACTGCGATAGTATCATTTGAGCTTATTTTAGAATCTTCTATAATTCTTTTATATAGATCATCAACTAAATCATTAGCTGGCCTTAATTTCTCTCTTTTTATACCTGGTTCGCCATGAATACCCATTCCTATTTCAATTTCGTCTTCACTAATTTCAAAAGTTGGTTTTCCAGCCTCAGGTAAAATACAAGGAGATACAGCAACACCTAATGTTCGAATATTATTATTAACCTCTGCTGCAGTTTTAAAAACATCTTCAAGAGATGCTCCAGTTTCGGCAATTGCTCCAGCAACTTTAAATACAAATATCATACCAGCAATACCTCTTCGTTTTTCTTTTTCAGACTCATTTGCACTCGCTATATCATCAGCAACAATTACTTTTTTCGTTTTTATCCCTTCAGCCTCAACCATTTCACAAGCCATATCAAAATTCATAACATCGCCACCATAATTGCCGATAATACACAAAACTCCGCTACCATTATCAGCGTTTTTTATTGCTGAAACCATTTGTTCAACTGATGGAGATGCAAATACAGAACCAATAGCACAAGCATCTAAAAAACCTTTTCCTATATAGCCAGTAAAAACTGGCAAATGTCCAGAACCACCTCCAGTTACAATACCTACTTTATTTGAGGATTTTTTGGCTCTAGTAACTACTCTATTATTATCTTTGGCAATTGAATATATATCAGGGTGTGATTTGATAAGTCCATCAATAGACTCTTCAACAAAATTACTTGGATCGTTAATTATTTTTTTCATAACTATTTTATATTTTAAATTTAAAAATATATATACTAGTAAAATGACAAAACCTTTTAAAGTAAAGATTTCAGATAAAGTTCTTCAAAACATATATTCAAAGGTCAAAAAATATGAATGGCATGAAATGCCTGATGATGGAGGATGGGATTATGGAACAAATTTAGAATATATGAAAGAATTTTCAAAATACTGGATTGAAAAATATGATTGGAAAAAAACAGAAGATAAAATTAATAAATTTCAAAATTTTAAATCAAATATAAATGGTATTGACATTCATTTTATTCATGAAAAAGGGAGTGGGTCAAATCCTCAGCCATTATTATTAAATCATGGTTGGCCAGGTTCGATAATTGAATTTTTAGATATTATAGACCAGCTTGCACATCCTGAAAAATATGGTGGAAAAGAAGAAGATGGTTTTAATGTAGTAGTTCCATCTTTGCCTGGTTATGGATTTTCTGATCGTCCTGCAAGACCAATTGGCCCAAGAAAAATGGCATCAATTTTTAATTCACTGATGACTGAAAAATTACACTACAAAAAATATATTTCACAGGGAGGAGATTTTGGTGGAACAATTTCTACATGGTTAGCTTACGATTTTCCAAATAATTTATTAGGTATTCATATAAATATTTTAATTATCCGTCATCCTGATGGTCCTCAAACAAAAGAGGAAATTGATTGGCAGGAAAGATTTAAAAAAGATCAAAGAATAGAAGATGGATACAGAACCCAGCAGGCAACAAAACCTCAAACTTTAAGTTATGCTATGATGGACAGTCCAATTGGAGTTGCTGCGTGGATAATTGAAAAAATGCGTGGGTGGTCTGATTTAAAAAATGGTGACATTGAAAGTGTTTACTCGAAGGATATTTTGTTATCAAATATCATGCTTTACTTGGTAACAAAAACTTTTAATACTGCTTCATGGATTTATTATGGCAGAAGAGAAGAAGGAGGAAGAATGCTTCCAAAAGATCATTTACCATTAAATGTTCCTACAGCTATAGCAGAATTTCCCAAAGAATATTTGGAATGGGCCCCAAGATCCTATGTCGAGAGGATATATAATATTAAACAATGGACAAAAATGTCTTCAGGAGGTCATTTTGCTGCTTTAGAAAAACCGGATTTATTGATAGAAGATATTATTAAATTCGGAAAAAAATTAAAAAATACTAATGGATAAGATAACTAAAAATTTACAATTAATTTTATTATCAATTATTTTGATAAGCACTATCATTGCTGTTGGTATTGAAATAAGAACAATGTTTATAAATAAATCAGTAACATTGGCAGATCTACTTTTAATGTTTCTTTATTTAGAAGTTTTAGCAATGGTAAGAGTATTTTGGGACCAACAATCAATCAGTATAACTCTACCTTTGTTAATTGCTATCACGGCCTTAGCTAGGTTTATTATTCTTCAAGGTAAAGAGATGAATCCTTCCGGACTAGTTTATGAAGCTGTGGCAATACTATTAATTGCTGGCGCAATTGTTGTGTTAAGATTAAGACACAGTGACAAATTGGGACTTAAAAAAACTAAAAAAAAATAATTCTCATAAATTAAAATGAACTTAAGTCTTTTAGCAATAATTATATACGCAGCAGGAATTGTTCTAGGTGCTTTATTTTTAGATTTATGGGGAGCGGAGACATCAATATTAAAAGGTATTATAGGTCTAGTTTGGACGGCAATATTTTTAATTACATTATTTTATGCAGAAAAAAAAAGTAACAAAGACTGAAAGTGTTTCTAAAGGATTCGCTAGAAAATATATAAAATATTATTATGGAGTATTTTGGGCTATTTTAATTGTATTTTTAATATTTCAATTATCAAAATGATAATGATTATCATTACTACAAAAAATTAAGTAAAAAAAATTTTTTTTTTGAGAATGATAATCAATAAAACAATAATTTATTGATAAAATATTTTTAATCCATATTTGTAAGTTATGGAAACTCAAACTTATAATTGTAAAAAATGTGGATTAACAATTTCATCTACATGTTCAAAATGTGATAAAGTTGTTGATGTAAAAGTTTTAGATGATGGATGCATTGTTCAATTAACTAAATGTTTTGATTGTGCAAATGTACCAGTAATAAAAGATATTTGTACAGAAACTAAGTAAAATATTTTTAAATTAATCTAAAGTTTGCTGCATAATAAATATAAAGCGTACATACCAGGGTCATCAAGATCTTTGGTTTTGTCTTCAAACATTCTAGCTCTACCGATTTTAATCTTTTTACCCTTAAAATTTGCAAGAGCTTCTTTTGTTGCATTTTTAAATGTAATTAAATAATTCTGTTCATCTTTGAGTTTTTTTATAATTAAATTAAGGCTATCGGCGATTGTTTTATCGCCTAAATTTGTTTTACCTCTTTGAATTATAGTTTCTAATGCTGTTTCAAAAATTTTGACAATATCTTCATGATTACAAGAATTCTTACCTTTTAATAACTTAGAGATATTCATAAATGAAAAAGCAATTAAAGTACCAAAACTTGAACCTGATTTTTTTACAAATGCTTGGGAGCACACCATAAAATTATTTCCCATATCATTTGTAAATTTATCAAGATTATTATTAATTTCATCTAGACCATGCAATATTGTAATACCAAGGTCCCCGTCACCAATTTTTCCATCTATTGTATTCAATTCATCATGAACTTCTTTTGCTTTCTCTAATAATTGTTCTAATATTTGAATTAATATATCTTTATTAAGCATCTAGTTTTTTTAAATCATCAGCAATATTAGAAGTAATTTTAATTTCTTTTTTAAGATTATTTTTATATCGCCTTTGCTTACTTTGACCAGGGTATAAAATTTCTTTTATACCTTTTATTTTTGGCAACCTTTTTACTCTAATAATATTTTCTTTTATTCTTTTAGTATAATTGCTAACAAATAAATTTGATTTCATAACCAGAAATAAATGACCAATATTTTGTGGGCCAGAAAAGTCATCAAAAGGATCTTTTACTTTCCCGCCATGATTTCCTCCAGTAAATACACCACTTAATATATCAACCATCCAGGCAAGTCCCGATCCTCTAAAACCAGATATTGGCAACTGAACACCAGCCAAAGCTTTCTTTGCATTGGTTGTAGGTTTGCCAAATTTATCTAAAGCTACACCTTCAGGAATTTTTTTACCTGTTCGTTCTGCAACTCTAATTTTGCCCCTGTTAATCACAGAAACCGATGTATCTAAAATAAACGGAACTTTTGAGGATGTGGGTGTTCCAAAACAGATAGGATTTGTTCCAAACAAACTTTTTTTTGCTCCGTGAGGAGCTATCGCAGGTGGAGCGTTAGTAAAACAAAAAACTAAAAGATTTTTTTTAACAGCTTGTTCTGCATAGTAGCCTGATAAACCATAGTGACCACTATTTTTTATTCCAACTATTCCAATTCCAGTTTTTTTTGCATTTTTAATTGCTTGTTTTATCCCAATATCTGCTGCAACAAATCCAATACTATTATCAGCATCAATTTGAGAAATAGATTGAGAAATTTTTTTAATTTTTAATTTTGGTTGTGGATTAATAACTTTTTTATTAATTCTATCACAATACATTTTCAATCTTGACAATCCATGAGTAGGAGCACCCACTAATTCTGCATTAATTATTGCGTTCGCACAAACCAAGGCATGTTCGCTACTTAATTTGTGTTTTTTAAAAATATTAATGATTTTATTTTTTAAAACCTTTTGGTTCACTTTTAACCTTTGCCACGCCAAGGGATTGTTTTATCAATAATTTTTCTAAGAGTTACATCAAAAAGCAGTCCAAGCATTCCCATAATAAAAATTGTTATCCAAATAACTTCATATTGGAAATATTTTTTCGCAACATTTTCTACAAATCCTATACCTGTAGTACCTGCTAAAAATTCTGCTGCAACTAAAGTCCCCCAACACATACCAACCGCAACTCTTATACCTGTTAAAATTTCTGGTAAAGAATTTGGAAAAATAACATATCTAAGTATTTGTCTTTTAGAGGCACCAAGAGAATGTGCTGCATGTATTTTAGATAACTGTGTACCTGATGCTCCAGCTCTGGCTGAAATAATCATTATAGATAATGAAACCAT
>ENA-OSEY01002336-OSEY01002336.1-marine-metagenome-genome-assembly--contig:-NODE-2336-length-12336-cov-9.910759_pt1 | contig 12336 bp, 11 predicted proteins | sample MGYA00248465_ERZ534230 | MGnify/ENA primary metagenome ERZ534230 (study PRJEB26409, sample SAMN06344110) | marine metagenome | isolation source: Sea water from surface | place: Atlantic Ocean:Southern... | reverse complement strand
AGTACTCCTTTTTTTCTTTAATGTGAAACGTTCACATCACAAATGTACCATCCTTGTGAAATTATTAAAATAATTTGAAAATTTTTTAATAAATTTTGTAACTTTATTTTTAAAAAATAGTAATTAAACAGTGGATCCGACAGACCATTTTTCTAAATATGGTTTCAAATTAAACTTTGTCGCTGTAGATTTTGAGGTCATATACCTAATTTTTCCATAAATTGGCCTCTCTGGACCCCATGCTCTGTCATATCTTCCTAATATCCAAAATACTCCTGAGTATGAGTTTGGATCTCTTCCATCTAAGGCAAAACGATCATTTAAATCTATCAAATAAGAAAGTGCAATTTGTGGATTAGGCGTCCATTCAAGAATTTTCTTACCCCACAACATTCTTAAATAATTATGAATTCTACCTTCAGTTTTTAACTGATTTTGAGCTGCATTCCAAATTTCATCATGTGTATTAGCGTTTGTAAATTCTGATAAGTCATAGATATATTCTCTTTCATCATTAGCATGATCGTCTAATGTTTTAATTGCCCATTCTGGTAGAGATTGATATTGGTCATAGTTTGCTCGTTTTACACAGGTATGATATCCAAGCTCTCTCCAAGTGATTAACTCATCGAAAAAACTTTCAAGATTAGCAGATCCTCCCCACCATCCTTCTCTACGACCTACAAAATTTGGATCTATATTCTCTACTGACCAGGACTCATAACTTATTATTTTTTCAAATACTTCATACGTTGAAATGTGTCCAAAATGAAAATATGGTGAAAGCTGGCTACTTGCATCTTCTGAAGGATGGCTTCTAAGTTTTGAATAATCATTAAATCCTTTTTTCGCAAAAAGATCCAATCTTGATTTGGCTGCATTATATCCACCAATAACATCACTAACCTGTACAGATTTATCAACATTTAAGTTATTTAAAAAGTCTTGAATGTTAATTTTATTGAAATCAACAAGTTCGTATTTTTTAAAAATTGGTTCTAATATTTTTTCATCAAATTTTAAATTAAGGTATTCAAGAGGACTTTTCTCAGGGACTTCAACCAAAAAGTCTTCAATATTTTTATGCATGAATCTTCTAAAGTCATGAGCACGTACATATTCTTTTTCTCCAATTCTTATTGGAAGTAAGCCATTTGAATCAACCAGTTCGTATGTTGTTTGGATACTTCCTTTTGCTTCAGCTGTCATTTGTGGAACAAAATAAGTTGGATAATCATCTGTAATTACAACTGCTGCATTTTTTGCTAATTCATTTAACAAATCATCTGCCATACCTCTTTTTTCTTCAACATATGGAAAATAAAAAGCTTTTGATTTTTCAGTTTGTTTTTCAATATCTTGCATACCTTCAATAGCAAATTTGTGAAATCTAATACTTGCCATAGGATAATCAATTGTCATCGGTTCAAAGATAAGTAAAGGTTTTGAAAGTTTGTTTGCCCATTCAATCGCACGTTGAAGTGAAAAATTATAATTTACTCTTCTGAATGCGATCATCCAATACAGAACATAAGGAGCCTCCATATTTGGCTGTTCATCATTTAATGTTGTTATTCTATTTATAGGAACTTCAATCATAAAAATATTATAAGATTGAATTCGTTTTTAAATTAAAAAATATCTGGTTAAAATGACTTTTTATGGGAGCAATTGATATCAAATCAGCTGGGAAAATATACCCAAACGGTACAAGAGCGCTGGAAGATGTAAGTATAACAATTAATGATGGTGAGTTTGTGGTACTTGTTGGACCATCTGGTTGTGGTAAAACTACTTTATTGCGAATGGTTGCGGGTCTTGAAGATATCACTGAAGGTGAGATTTCAATAGGTAAAAAAACTGTTAATGAAGTTGCACCAAAAGATAGAGATATAGCAATGGTTTTTCAAAACTATGCTCTTTATCCTCACATGTCAGTCTATGACAATATGGCTTTCTCATTAAAACTAAGAAAACTACCAAAAGATGAAATAGATCAAAAAGTGAAGGAGGCCGCAAAAACACTTGAAATAAGCGAGTTGCTTGATAGAAAGCCAAAAGCTTTATCAGGTGGACAGAGACAAAGGGTTGCAATGGGTAGAGCTATTGTTAGAAATCCTCAAGCTTTTTTAATGGATGAACCTCTTTCAAATTTAGATGCAAAATTAAGGGTACAAATGAGAGCAGAGTTAGGACAGCTTCATACACAACTTCAAACAACTACTTTATATGTAACTCATGACCAAGTTGAGGCTATGACTATGGGAGATAGAGTTGCAGTTATAAGAAAGGGTGAATTACAACAAATTGATACACCTAGAGAAATATACTCAAATCCAAAAAACATTTTTGTCGCTGGATTTATTGGTAGCCCTTCCATGAATTTTGTTTACGCAAACGTAAAAGGTAAAAAAGGATCTATAGAACTGAGTTTTGGTGATGATAAAATAGCTTACAATGGTCCAAACTTAGATAAATTAAGAGAGTTTGAAAATACCGAAATTGTAATGGGTATTAGGCCAGAAGCATTTGAAGATAGTAACTATGCAAATAAAACTGAATTTTCTGAGAGTATGAAAGTAACAGTATCTTTATTAGAACAGTTAGGTTCAGATTCATACATTCATTTTTATAAAGACATTAAACCTGTACAAACAGATGCAATAGAGGAAATTTTGGCAGATGAGGGTGAAGATTTATCTGTATTGGGTGACAATACGAAATTTATAGCCAGAATAAATCCAAATTCTTCAGTTATTGAGGGAGAGAATATTGAATTAAAAGTTGATCCTTCAAAACTTCATTTTTTTGAACCAGAAAGTGGAAACGTAATTTAAAATCCTAGTAATTACTATCTAACTCTTCAGTAATTTCTGTAATAAATTTATTTCCCATTAATATATAACTTCTCATTGCAGACAATAAATGGTCAGCACCAATCCTCCGCTCCATTAACTCAGATGCATCATACCTAAATAAATTATCATCTAACGCATTTCTAATAAGCATCGTTTCTTTTAGTAACATTTTATTATTTACATTTTCTAGATCTGAGTTTTTATTAGCTGAAATAAACATTGAATCTTTTTTGGAAATCCAATTTTGACCAAACCCGTTATCAGTCAAAGATTTGAATACATCTATTGCTTTGTTTGATGTATTCAAAATAACTATTGAATCACCTAACCCAACCATTGCATTTTTATTATTTGAAGATGGAAATTTAATAAAATCAAAATCAGAGCCATACACTTTGTCAGATGAGAAATACAAACTTGCAAAATGTCCTGACCAGGTGAAAACACAGGAGTTTTCATCATCAAGTAAATTTCGATAATTGTTTGTGAATTCTCTCGAAATAATTTTTTCATTTCCACCAAAAACTGCATTTTCCATAAAAATTAATTTTCCAATTTTTAATATTGATAATGTGATTTGGTTATTTTGTGATTGAATTTCTTGATTAGTCCAATCGTCATAAACTGAAGATCCATATTCATGCAAAATTATATCTTCTAACCAATTTGTTACAAGCCAGCCTGTTGTAGCCCCACTCTCAATGTCCAAACACCATAAAGGACTATTGGTAGTTAAATTCTTCTCAGTGAAATTTACTATATCATTAAAATTTTGAAATTTTGGTGCACCAATCTCATTAAATTTTTCTACATCGTACCAAATAAGTGAGCTTGGAATTAATCTAAAAAAAATTCCATAATTTTGCTGATCCTTATTTGAGGTAGTAATTTCCTGCAGGTGTTTTGAGTAATTTTTCTCAATTACTTCATTATCAATTGCTACAGTAACAGGATACAAATAACCTCTTTCACCAAGATTTACAACACCTTGAGGGTTTGGAATTATTGCAAGGTCAAAGTCATAAGAATTTTCTTCTTTTATAATTTGGGTTTCAATATCTGAAACTGGAACATAACTAATTTTGATGTTTAGTTCTTTTGATATAAGTGCCAACTCTTCTTCAAAATATTTTATTTGTGGAAAATACGGGCCACCAATTACCACCTCCTGGGAATTAAATCCGACAAGAGAAAAAATTAAAGTGACCGTTATAAATAAAAGAACTATTATATTTCTTCTTATCAATCCCATAAGTGTGCTGCTCCTCTAACACCGCTTGTAGAACCATGAAAGGCTTTGACAATCGGTGTGAGAAAATAATTAGATGCAATATAGGGAATAATTCTTTTAGGTACTTCACTATAAATATCATCAATTTCTGACATGCCACCACCGCAGACGATAATATCTGGATCAAGTATATTAACAAAAGTACTAAAAGATCTTGCAATTCTCTCAAAGTAGATATCCATTACTTCATTTGCGAATGAATCATTTTCTTTATATAAAGAAACAATTTCTCTTGAAGATTTTTTTGAACCCGAAATAAACTTGTAGTAATTTTCAAGGCCAGGTCCAGATAAAAATACTTCAATTGCTCCTATTCGTCCACAGTGTCTTTTTACACTTTTTTCATAATCATCCATCGGTCCAGGTATAGGATTCTGACCCCACTCTCCAGTAAGTTTATTTGGACCAACAATTATCTTTTTATCATACGAAAAACCAGCTCCGACGCCCGTTCCAAGAATAACTGCAAATACACTCTTATAATCTGACCCTGCTCCATCTACAGCTTCTGATAGTGCCAAACAATCAGCATCATTTGCAATTTTTATTTCATACCCAAGTATTTTTTCTAAATCTTTTTTAACTGATTTGTTTTCTAGTGCTTTTGTATTTGAAACCTGAACTAGATTAGTTTCAGGGTGTATTGAACCAGGCATTCCTATACCTACAGTAAATTCTTTTTCAGAAACTGAAATTTCAGAAATTAAATCTGCGACTGCTCTAATTATTTTTTCATAATCATCTTTTGGTGAATCAATCCTAATTCTGTTGATTTCTTTTCCAGTTTCTGAATCTATAGAAATAGCTTCAATTTTTGTTCCACCCCAGTCAACACCGATTTTCATTTAATTACTCAATTCAAAATTTATACTATATTTTTCTATGTTAGTAGTGCCAATTTCCTGTATTTCCCCTAAATGGTTTCTTATCCATATATTTGGAGCATCAGGATATTTATTCGCATAATCTGAAGCAACTCCCATTAAAATTGTCTTATTATCTTTGAGCTGAATTTCTAAAGTTCTCATATAAAAAAAGTAAGTGTCACATCTGTCGCTAAAATTTTTATCAATTATGCCAACAATTGAATTTTTAAAATTACTTTTTTTATCTAATTTTATACTAAATTCACCAGGCCCAAATTTTGTCCAACTAGGTCCAACACAAACATCATTGAAATCATTTTGATAGTCTTCTCTGAAAGTCATATCAAAAACTAATAGATAACTTTCAATATTATCTGGATTTTTTGGAAAAAATTGAAAAGTTAATTCTGTTTTACTATTTAGTTTGTTTTCGATACCAATTGACAACTTTGTATCAACATTTTCTAGGTTGTTTATACTTTTTATCTCGTATGACAAGTTTTCAATCTGATTACAAAAAGAAAAAAATAGGACAATAAATAATAGTTGGGGTTTCAACCCTTTACTGCTCCTCCAATTAATCCTCTGATAAAAAATCTTTGAAGACTAAAAAAAACAATTAAAGGAACGATCATTGAAATTACAGCTCCAGAAAGTCTTAAATGCCAGGCCTCTCCAAATAATCCAACAACAATTTGTGACATATGAGATGTAACTACTAAATTTTCTGGTTTATAAACTCCAAGGAAAACGTTTGCAACCAAGAAGTCATTGTACACCCATAAAAACTGAAAAGTAGCAAATGCTGCTATTCCAGATATGGACAGAGGAACCACTAATTTAAAAAAAGTTGTCATATTGCTAGCACCGTCAATTTTTGCAGATTCTATTACACTTTTGGGTAGTCCCATCATAAAATCTCTCAATAAAAATGTTGCTAAAGGGAGGCCAAATCCTGTGTGTGCAAACCATGTAGCAACAAATGTACCATTGATATCAAGTGCAGGAATTAATGTAATCCCGCCTAATTCGATTCCACTTTTAAATAACTGGACTAGGGGAATTAATGACATTTGTAATGGAATTATCATAGATGCAACAACCATCATAAATAAAAAATTCTTACCTTTGAAGTCCATAAATGCAAACGCATAAGCAGCAAAAGCAGCAATCGTTATTGGAATGATTGTTGAAGGAATTGTTATTGCCAAAGAATTATAAAATGATCTATCAAGGTTTTCAGCAAAAAATACTTCACTATAATTTTGTAAAGTTAATTCTGTCCAATATTCACCTGTGTATATTGATTCCCACCATGATGTTCTTTTGATTGCCTCTGGTGGTCTAAAAGAACTAAGAAGGAAACCAAATATTGGAAAAATCCAGGTTACTGCAATTGCTACTAAAATTAATTTAGTAAAAGGCTTGTCATACCACTTTTGATTATTTCGATTCACAGACTATTATTCTCTCTTTCTCTTAATGCGTTACCAACAATTATTGGTACAACACAAACAAATATAATAACTGCAACAGTTGATGAACGCCCTATATTTCTATACTTTGAAAACTCATCTAACATTTTTACAGCTAGTAGATTTGTTTCTAAATCTCCTCTTGTAGACACGTAAATTATATCGAAAGCTTTTAGTACTGTCACAACCATGTAGGTACCAACTACAACGATTGTGCTTTTGATATAGGGTATAACTATAGATATAAATATTTTTATTTCAGAGGCACCATCTATTTGACCAGCTTCCATTATGTCTGCAGGAATAGCTTTAATTCCTGCAGAAAAGACAACGGCGGCAAATCCTGTATAAGCCCAAATCATAATTATTAATAGGAGTACTGTGTTGAGGGGAAAATTTACCAGCAAATTTGAAAGCCATCCACCTGACTCTAATGTTTCACCAATTTGTAAATTAGATAAGTCTCTTTGTTGGAGCCAGCCAATTGCTCTATTACACGATGAGTCTGCATAATCATTCAATTCTCCATCAATAATTCTATTGTTTGAGCATTTTTCACCAGCAGAGACCCTTATCCCATTTACAATTCCAATTTGGGTCAACGGTGGAGGTCTATATTCATATATGAATTTAAAAATTGCTGTGGCCCCAACTGCTGAAATTGCCATTGGCATAAAAACTATTGATTTAAAAAAAGCTTCACCTTTATTGAGTCGATCCGAAAGCCAGCCAACTATAAGACCAATAAATAATGTAAAAAAGACTACAAAAACAAGCCACACAATTTGGTTTCTTATTGTAACCAGCATCTCTGTGTCACTAAAAGCCCATGAATAATTTTCAATACCATTAAATTCTTTCCCGTACCTATCTTTAAAACTTAAATAAATTGTCCTAATTGCTGGATAAAACAAAAATAAGCCGATCATAAATAGAGATGGACCAGCAAACATTCTAGCTTCTAAAGAGTCTCTTCTTTCTCTTGGAGCTAATCTGATAAGTCTTTCCATTCCATTAAACAAAAGAAAAACAAAAGAGGAGCCAACAATTATACCAATTACAACAAGTACGTTTCTAGAAACAATTTCTGTTAATTCTCTGAATAGAATTGCTTGTGATAAAAACCAAACTAATGGAAAAGCTCCCAGTGCAAGCAAGGAAATTCCAAAATTAAATATTTTCTCTCTTTGGGTCAAATTTTTCATAATTATTTACATATAAATTATAGATGGCCACCTTAAAAGGTGGCCATCTAAATCATTAAAATTTCTTAGCTTACGGCCAAGATGTTTCAATATTGTCTAATGCTGTGTCAATGTAGCCTGGGCCTTCAACAGCTAGGTTCATCATTTCTTTCCAGAAAGAACCTGCTCCAACCTCAGGTGGCATCAAGTCAGAAGCATCAAATCTAAATGCATTTTCAGCTAAAGCACCAGTAATGGTGTCAGCCAATACTCTTGTAATATCCTTTGAGTACAAAGAAGTATCAAAATCTACGTGACCGTAAATTCTTGAGTTATCTGGCCTTTGAGCTGCGGCTTCAAAAAAGTCGTTGCTTAACATATAGTTAACAACTTCTATAGTTGCTTCTCTATCGTTAAATACACCGAACATGTCACCAGCTCCTAAAGCTGCCTTTGGAAGTCCATCATCCATTGCTGGGAATGGGAAGACTGTTGTCTCCGATCCAGCACCAGCTTGTGCGGCCTCAGGCCAGAAACTGGTAATAAATGATGCCTGTCTGTGCATGAAACATCCAGGATTTCCGTTTGCATCTTTTTCAAACATTGGATCTTGAGCGTTACCAAAGTAAGTAGATACAATTGCATCTGTACCACCTACAACATACCCTTCAGTATGCATAATTTGGCTCAAAAATGTTGCTGCATTTTTTACAACTGGATCATTGAATGGAATGTCATGGCTAACCCATTTATCATAGGTTGCTGTGCCTTCCCCTGTTCGAAGCATAATATCTTCCATCCAGTCAGTTGCTAACCAACCAGAAGCACCGTTTGAGTACATACCAAAACAGAATGGAGTCATTCCGTCTGCAACAATTTGATCTGCAAGTGCAATCATTTCATCCCATGTTCCTGGAATAGAATATCCTCTTGCTTCAAATTCTGCTGGTTGGTACCAAACAATACTTTTAAGGTTGAATGCATGAGCTCCACCATAATGTGCACCGTCTACTTCACCTAGACCGACAATATATGATGAAAAATTAGATCTATATTCATCCATGTCAACACCAAGATCTTCTAGCGAAACAAGATAACCTCTGTTCGCTGCATCGACTACAGCACCAGGCTGTGGCCATAAAGCAATATCAGGTGTGTCTCCAGATTCCATTTGAATTTGTACTTCCTGTTCAAAGTTGTCTGAACCTTGGAAGCTAACAATAATTCCTGTTTCTTCAGTAAAGGAATCAAAGTTTTGTTGGAATCCTGCTGCGTCGTTACCGACTAAAGCACCTGTGATAAAGACTTCTTCTCCTTCGAGACTGCCTCCACCACATGCTACAGCTATCATGGACAAAATAACTAATAGTCCAAAAATAGACTTTTTCATTATTTATCTCCCTTGTATACGTACGTATGCTAAAAATAAGGAATTTTTAGCTGTAATTATTGTATTTCCTTATTAAATGTTTTACATAACAAAATAAAAAAAATTAATTTTTGACTTGATTTTTTATAAAAAAATTTTTATGTGCCCGGGGGGGGACTCGAACCCCCACATCCTTTCGAATAACGGATTTTAAGTCCGTCGCGTCTACCAATTCCGCCACCCGGGCTAATATCTAATCTAATATTTTTTTAATATTAGACCTTCCAAAATATCACTATTTGAAACTTTAATTGAATTTACATTATATTTAGAAATAATTTCTTTTGCTAATAATATTCCTGCTTGAATAGTTTTAGCTCTTTTTGGATCTAGTCCTTTATATTTTGTAATAATTTGAGGTTCATTTAAGTGCAACAACTCATTACTAATTATAAAAACATCTTCATTTTTTAACTCCGTTAGGTGTATTTCTTTCTCATTAAATTGGGTTTGTCCTAAAAAAATTGATGCGAGAGATGTAAACGTGCCTGCGACTCCTACCAATAATCTTCCATCAAATGTACTGGATTCGAATAGGTGACTCTCTATATATTCTTTAGCTAGCAATACTGATTTCTCTGGAGGTGGAAGTTTATCAAAAAACAGTTCGCTAAGACTGACAACGCCAATATTAATTGACTTTGAGACTATTTTTTTATCATAATCATATATAAACTCGGTACTTCGTCCACCAATATCAACAATAAGAAAATTTTCCAAACTACCTAAAGCATTTAAAACACCCACACTAGTCAATAGGCCCTCCTCTTCTCCAGAGACAACATCGACTTCAAAACCGAATTTCTTCTCTATTAGTTTTGTAATTTCTTCACTGTTTGTGGCATCTCTAAGAGCGGCTGTTCCAACAATTTGAATGTTTTCAACGTTGTTTTTGTTTATAGTTTTAAAGTAACCTGCAAGTACTTTCAACACTCTCTTTGTAGCTTCTTTAGAAATAATTTTTGATTCTGACAGCTTATCAGCCATTCTTGTGACTTGATGTTCTTTATAAATTGTAGTTATAATGCCGTTGGTTACATCCGCAATAAGCATCCTTGTAGAATTAGATCCAAGGTCAATTGATGCAACTTTTACCAAATAACTTTCCAGTCTTTATTTTTTTCAAATGTCTTAATGTCTATACATGCTTGTTCACAATTAAAACTTCCTATAGATTCAACAACAATTTTTCCTATTACGTTTTTTCCAGTTGAAAGTTCGTCAGCAGTATGGGAGTGTAAGCATTTAATAGATTCTGTAGCACCTCCTACTCCACCTGTAGCTTGCGGCTCAGAATTATCATTAGCTAACTCTTCTCTTTCAGCTTGATATGATTTCTGTCGAGATTGCCACTTCTCTTTAAGGTCAGGATTATTTTCTAATTCTTTATCTAACTCTTTTATAAGTCCTTGCGATTCTAAAGATCCAATTTTTTTATTGTACATTGGACAAGTAAGCCAATATGTTGTCGGAAATGGAGTTCCATCATTTAATTTTGGGGGAACTTTTATGACTACCGGAATATCAAGATGACATCTACAAGTTACTTCTGAATCACTTCTGAGCTCTCTGCCGATTTGTTGCTGAACGATTCTGAAATCGTTATTCACCTTCTTTACCGACCACGTAATCTATTACATACTCAATTAAACTTTTACCTCTGTCTGACTTTAGAGTTTCTTCAATTGGCGTTACAGGTTCAGGGACTTCAAATCTGTATAAAACTTCACCTTGCTCTCCATAACCTCTTTTTCTAAGAATTAATTCAGCTTTTTCAGGATCATCTAAGTCTGAAATTTGTTGATTCCAATCATCTATTTGATTTTGCAATAAAACAATTTCTTCCTGTCTGTCCTCTAGTGAGTTTTGTAGAACTTTTAATTTGTCATAACTTTCCTGATAAGTATCAAATAAAAAGAAGAGGAACGAAGAAATTAATGTAAAAATTAACAATCTGGAAAATATATTATTACCTATAGTTTTTAAACTTGCCATTTTGAATTATTAAAGTTTTCGAATCCAATTGTTTCAGCAATTCTTAAAAGCTCATTATATTTTGCTGTTCGCTCTGATCGAGCTGGCGCACCAGTCTTAATCTGCCCACTAGAAGTCCCGACAACTAGATGACTTATAAAGGAATCCTCTGTTTCTCCAGATCTGTGTGAAACCATACTTGAGTATGTATTCTTGCTTGCTAGCTCCATGGTATTTAAAGTCTCTGAAATTGTTCCAACTTGGTTTACTTTAATTAAGATTGCATTTCCGCAATTTTCATCAATCCCTTTTTGAAGTACTTCTTCCTGCGTAACAAATAAATCATCACCAACAAGTTGTGTAGAATTGTTTATTTTGGAAGTTAAGTATTTCCAACCCTCCCAATCATCTTCTGCGAGCCCGTCTTCAATTGACACTATTGGGTAAGAGTCTGAAAGATCTACTAAATAATCAGACATCTCTGTGTTAGTCAAGTTGTTGCCTTCAATTAAGTAAGCACCATCTTTATAAAACTCAGATGCAGCAGCATCTAACGCTAGAGAAATTTGGTCAGAAGGTTTGTAGCCAGCTTCTGCAATTGAAAGCATTATTTCATCTAAAACTTCTTTTGATGATGTAAAGTTTGGAGCGAAACCACCTTCATCTCCTACGTTTGTTGCTAATCCTTTATCTTTTAATCTTTTCTTTAGTGTGTGATAGACCTCAACACCTGCCTTTAACCCATCATCAAATCTTGTAAATCCGTGAGGAACAATCATAAACTCTTGAATATCGACAGAGTTATCAGCATGCGCACCACCATTCAAAATATTCATAAAAGGTACAGGTAAAGACGGGTCTCCATAAATATTAGGAATAAGTTCATAAACATATTTTTTAGATGATTTTGCATAAGCAACCATATTTGCCATTGAAACAGCAAGTATTGCATTAGCGCCAAGTTTGCTTTTATTTTTTGTTCCATCTAGTTCAAGTAGAACTTGATCGACTTTTGACTGATCACCGGCGTCACTTCCAATTAATGTGTCAGCTATCAAAGTGTTTATATTATCGACTGCTTTGTTGACACCTTTTCCGTTAAAGTCTTTTGATAGGTCTCGTAATTCATGAGCTTCTAAACTCCCAGTTGAAGCTCCTGAAGGAACAGCTGCACGGCCCCAACTTCCATCATCAAGTGTAACTTCTACTTCAACAGTAGGATTAGCTCGAGAATCTAGAATATACCTAGCAAATATATG
>ENA-OSEY01002335-OSEY01002335.1-marine-metagenome-genome-assembly--contig:-NODE-2335-length-12347-cov-10.389487_pt1 | contig 12347 bp, 13 predicted proteins | sample MGYA00248465_ERZ534230 | MGnify/ENA primary metagenome ERZ534230 (study PRJEB26409, sample SAMN06344110) | marine metagenome | isolation source: Sea water from surface | place: Atlantic Ocean:Southern... | reverse complement strand
TTTGTAACTTTTGCATGGACAAATATTATGTTTATTCCAATTGCAACTATGGAACTTAGTCAAACACTTGATTATGTACCACTTATGAAAGCAACACTTCAAGCTGCTTTAGCTGGTGTTACTTTTGGTGCTCTAGGATTTGCTCTTGGAGCATTTACTGGAAAATCTTCAATGGCTTGGGCTTTTGGTGGAGGTTTAATGGCATTCGAATATTTAACCAACTCTCTAGCTGGAACAAATGAATTCTTTGAATGGTTTGATGACAATCTCTCATCTTTTGGAGCATATGGAAACCCTTATCAAGATGGATTATTTGCTGAAGACTTATTGCTCGTCATAGGAAAAATAGCATTATTTTTGGTAATAGGATTTATAGGTTTTAGAAATAGATCTTTAAATCTTAGATAAACAATTCCCAACAAAAATTTAATTTATTTAATATAAACGTATGCCAAATTTTTCAAGAACAGCAACAGTCAGCTCAGATATTGATTCAACTTTTAGTTTTTTATCAGATTTTAGAAATTTAGAAAAATGGGCTGAAGGTGATGAAGGCGAGCTTATTACAAAAGAACCTTTAAGACAAGGTTCAGTTTTCAAAGTAAAAACACATTTCAACAATAAGCCAAGAGAATATAACTATGAAATTATTGAATGGGGTCCACCGTTAAGAGTCTCATTACAAGCGAGTACTTCTATATTTACAATTGTTGACACTATTTTTTTATCAGCAAATTCAAGAGGTACTGAAGTTACTTACTCTGTAGATATTAAATACAATTTTCCTTTTTTTGTATTGGGGATCTTTGTAGGACCTATTTTTAACAAATTAATGGATAAACAAATTAAAAATCTTGAGGCAGTCCTTGGTCCGGTTCAAGACTAGCTTCCTTGTTTTAATTTTAATTTTTTCTGTAAGTTGTCAAGCAGAACAGGAGAATGAAGTGACGGTTGAATATGGAGAGTTTCCAGAGATAAATGGAAGAGATTTAAACAAAAGAGACAAAGTTGTACCAGATGATTTTGTCGATAAGAATCTTATCATCATTGTTGCATTTCAACAATGGCATCAACCTTTAGTAGATGAATCAATATCTTTGTTAGAAAACAATGGATTTGGTAACACACACAACATTATCGAAGTCCCAACTGTACAAAAGAGTTCTAAATTATTTGAAGTCTATTTAGATGGAATCATGCGAGCAGGAATTAGAGATGACAGAATAAGAGACAGAACAATTACTGCTTATGTTGACCTAGATCAGTTTTTAGAGAATTTAGACATACCCTCAAATGAAACAATATATTGGTTTTTGATTGAAAAAGATACTAAAAATATTCTTACTCGAGGATATGGAATTATTGCAGAAGAAGATTTAGATTTAATAAATTCTTTTTAGATATATATAGTTGCAAAATACAGTGCTACTAAAGCCAATAAGAGCATCACGCCATTAAAGATACCTCTTACCGCATCACTTACATTTGTCGCTACACTATGAAATGCTATAACTGCTCCTGCCAAAAGTAAGGCACCTATCACTACTGACCAATCTGATGCACCACTTTCTATTGTAAATCTAATTGTTATACCTGCGATTAAAGCAATAGCATAAGAAATCCAAGAAATTTTGCTAAAAGAGTCTCTGAGTACACTTGTTGTATTTTTTGTAGGATCAAATTTATTCAGTTTTGGTGCAAACACTGCCCAAGTAACCATTGAACCAATCCAAATTGACAATCCAATCATGTGTAGGTATTTTAAGATATTTTCCATAGCAAAATGATACCATAGGGCAATTCATTTAAAATATTCATATGGAGAATTACCAGGCATGGGTACAAGACGATATCGCACCATTTTCAAATTTAAAATATAAATCAATCAAATACCCAACAATTAACGAAAAAGAATTGATAATTGAAACAAAAGCTGCAACGTTAAATTTTGCAGATTTACTTTTATCAAGTGGCATGTATCAATCAAACCCTAAAACCCCTTTTGTTCCTGGCTTTGAAGTTGCAGGTACTGTTAAAGAGTGCAGTGCTGACAGCAAATTTGCCGTAGGAGATAGAGTAGTTGCAGCAACTACAGTATTTAGATCAGGAAGACACGGTAGCTTTGGCGAATACTGCGTTGCTTCAGAAAATTTAGCATATAAACTCCCTGAAGAAATTTCTTATGAAGTTGGCGCTGCAATCCTTATGTCTTATTTAACATCAGATTTTGCTCTCCACAGACGAGCTCAATTAAAAAAGGATGAGATTGTTTTAGTTAATGCTGCCGCAGGGGGAGTAGGAATTTCTGCTGTGCAACTAGCAAAAATCGAAGGGGCAAGAGTTATAGCTGCTGTAGGTTCAGATGAAAAAAAGAAGTTTATTCAACAATTTGAACCAGATCTAGTTATTAATTATCAAAAGGAAAATCTTAAAGATGTTGTTGAAGAAAAATTTGGCAAAAGATCAGTAAATGTATTTTATGATCAAGTTGGAGGTGAACCTTATGAAGAGGGAATAAGGCTCTTATCATCTGAAGGCAGGGCACTTATTGTAGGTTTTGCGAGCGGAAATATTCCCTCTCAACTACTAAGTTATCTTTTGGTCAAAAATATTTCAATAATGGGTGTTTTTATGATTAGTTTTGAAAATGATGATAAAGAGTATTTAGAAACAAGGATGAAGATAATATTTGATCGCTATTTGAATAAAACTATTAAACCTGTGTACGAGACAATAAATTTTGATGAAATTATTAAGTATCTTGAACTTATTGGTAGTAGAAAAACAATCGGAAGAATAGTAGCTCTTAGATAGAAACTTTTTATTTAAGAACTAATATATAAGAAATGGCAAAATTATATTTTTATTACTCAGCAATGAATGCAGGAAAAAGCACTACTCTTCTCCAATCTGCTCATAACTATGAAGAGAGAGATATGAGAACCTTATTGTTTACTCCAAAATTAGACGATAGATTTGGTGAGGGAAGAATAACTTCTCGTATTGGTCTAGATAGAGATTGTGAAATATTTACATCAGACGATGATTTATATGTCTGGACAGCCCATGAACACCAAAGAGAAAATGTGTCTTGTGTTTTGGTAGATGAAGCACAGTTTTTAAGTCCAAAGCAAGTTCTTCAGCTAACTTTGGTAGTAGATAAATTAAAAATACCAGTTTTATGTTACGGATTAAGATCAGATTTTAGAGGAGAGCCATTTCCTGGTAGTGCATATCTTTTGGCTTGGTCAGATGAAATGACTGAGATAAAAACTATATGTAAATCAGGAAAAAAAGCAACAATGAATGCAAGGCTAGATGAAAGTGGAAATAGAGTAACTGAAGGTGACCAGATATCTATTGGTTTGAACTACGAGGCTCAGGCAAGAGATGTTTTTGAATTGGATAAAGTTTCACCTATTGGATATCAGATTCCTGAAGCTAATTGATATTAAACACCATTTTCTAATGGTGGTTCTGGTCTAGTCGCTAACCATAGACATAATGCAATACCAAAACCTCCAAATATTAAGTCTCCAACTAATGAGAAGACAAAATAGATTGTTAATGCAAAGGTTGGAATTATCATTGAGATAGCAAGCTTCTTTGCTCTTCTCGATAAACCTCTATATGTTTGCCAATTTAAGATTATTGGGCCAAATATCCTATGATTTTCTAGCCATAGAGTAAATCTTTCAGAACATTTTGAGAAAGCCCACGCAGCAATCAGTATGAAAACTGTTGTAGGTAATCCTGGAACTACAATTCCGACATATCCTAATGAAAGAGAAAGAATTCCAATAGTGAAAAATATTGGTTTATGAATTTTTATAAATAAATTAGGAAAAAATTTGTAAAGAATAATAAAAAGAAATATACCACCGCCAATATAGCTAAAAAGCTCATAAGGGATGTTTTCTAAAAAAGTACTCATATCTAAATTATAAAATTTCTAAGAGTAATCATAAATTGAATCAACTAACAAAGACTCTTTCTGCGATATATTGATCTAATCCAAAGAATTGATCTTTAGCAACACTAACTGTTATAGAGTACTCGTTTGCATCATAAATATTTATTTGATTTCCAGGCAAGATTCTATTTTTTTGAAGAAAAGATATTATAGAACTGTCTCTTTTCAATTCCTCTGATATTTTTACTATAGAGTATTTTTTATTCGAATTACCTTCTACATCTATCAATCTGCTCATTGGGCCCTCAAAATAGCTAGAGTATGGAATTGGATTTCCAAAAAGACCAGTCTTTGGATAACCCAAAACTTTTAACATGGCTTCTTCAGTTACAGAGCTAAGAACATTTTCCCATTTTTTGGTTTCTGTATAAACTTGTTCCCAGGGTAAATCTAAAATTTCGGATAAAAATCTTTCGACTATTCTGTGTCTTCTTGCAATCATTTTCGCTAAATAGGTACCTTTTTCAGATAGTTTCAATTCGTCCTGCATTTCAATGAGACCACTGTTTTGCATTCTTCCTATTACTTGAGAGACATTAGCCCTACTAACACCTAGCCAATCAGCTACACGAGTTTGCTTAACTTCTATCCCAACTTCAGTTAAGTGAAAAATAGCTTCAGCATGCGAATAAAAAGAGTTTGGTAATTTTTCAATCTCTTTCTGTGTAAAAACATATGGGTTATTATTCATTATCTTATATGTTAACAGTTGTTAACTTAGAAGTGTAAAAATTTTAAAATGCAGGACACCCTACAGCGAAAGTAAGCCCAAAAAACAGCAACCATAAAATTGGTTCATATTTTCTTACAAGTTTCGGATCTTTTTGCATTATAAATATTCTACTATTTGATGTATAATATCAGTAATATGATGTGTCCATATGCATATATTTTGGCTGGCTTTATGTGGTTTGTCCGCAATGGTGGTAAATTTGTAGTTAAATCACTGAGCTTAAAAAAGCCAGTTAAATCAGCTAGCTCTCACTAAATTTTCTAGCAAATTAATAGTATCTTCAGAATCATTCAAGCATGGTATGTATGTCATTTTTTTACCGCCTGCTTTTAAAAAAGTCTCTCTGCCACGAATGTCTATTTCTTCAAGAGTTTCTAAACAGTCAGAAATAAATGATGGACATAGAATAGCAATATTGTCTTTACCTTCTTCTGGAAGTTTTGCTAATCTCTTATCGGTAAAAGGAGTCAACCATCCAGGACCTATTCTTGATTGATATGCAATTTCCCACTGATCATCTTCTAAACCAAGTTTTTTAGCGGTTAAGTCAGATGCTATTCGAGTATGGGATCTGTAGCAGTCTTTAGAACCATCATTTTCTACTTCACAACAATTAGAAGTTGAAAAACAATGCTCACCTGTTTCATCTGTCTTTTTTGCCTGTCTTTTTGGTATTCCATGGTAGCTAAAGATAATTTTGTCATATGATTTGTTTTCTACATAAGGTCTAATGGAATTGACCATTGCATTTATATATTCTTCATTATCAAAAAATGGTTTTGTAAATATTAACTCGAAGTCATTAGAGATATTCATTGCTACATTTCTTGTTTCTAATTCTGTAGTTACAGTTGTAGCCATTGCGTTATGTGGATATAAAGAAATTACATAGATTTTGTTAATTTCATTTTTTTTGAATTTATGTAGTGCTTTCTCAATACTTGGTTCTTCATATCTCATTGCATACTCAACATTCCAACCAGTTTTTTCCGTTAATTTATTTGCGATACTCTCTGTTGAAATAATTAATGGCGAACCCTCTTTAGTCCAAATTTTCTCATAGGCTTCTAAAGTATTCTTTGGACGAAAGGGGAGAATGAATAAACGAAGAATAAATTGTTGAAAAAATTTTGGCAAATCTACAACATTGTCATCAGACAAAAAGACACGTAAATATTGTCTCACAGATTTTTTACTCAGTTCTTTTGGAGAACCTAGATTGATTAACAGCACACCTTCGTTTTTTTGTAAATCCACCTTTTAATAATAAAATATTTTCTATTTAAAAATAAATTACATTCAAAAAAAAAATTCAAAATAAATTACCATTAACTATATTTGTTAAGTACTATTAACAAAGTTAAGCGAATAAAGGTTAAAATGAATAAAAAATTAACAGTTACTTTGATTGCTTTAATGATGGTTTTAACTGCTTGTACTCCAACAGCTGGAGAAGCAGGACCAGCAGGAGAGCAAGGACCAGCAGGTGCGCAAGGACCAGCAGGTGAAGTATCACAAGAAGCTATTGATGCTGCTGTTGAAGCAGCACTCGCTGAACCAGAAGCCGAAGTAGGTGGAACACTAGTAATTTATAGTGGTAGAAAAGAAAGTTTAGTCGCAGATATCATTGCAGAATTTGCTGCAACTTCAGGTGTTGAAGTTGAAGTAAGATATGCAAAAAGTCCGGCATTAGCAGGAACAGTTGTTCTTGAAGGTGCCATAAGCCCTGCAGATGTATTCTTTTCACAAGATCCTGTAAGCCTTGGTGTAATTGCCAAAGAAGGATTGTTTGACCGACTTCCGGATAGCGTTCTAGATAATGTTCCAGCATGGGCAGTAGACAAAAATGGATACTGGGTTGGTACATCTGGAAGATCAAGATCTCTAGTAGTTGATACAAGAGACGTCACTGATGCAGAATTGCCAGGTGATATCTATGGTCTTGCTGACGAAAAGTTTAGAAACAGATTAGGTTTAGCACCAACTAATGGATCATTCCTTGCAATGGTTGCATGTATGATCGAATCAGATGGTGAAGAAAAAGTTCTAGATTGGTTAACAACAATTAATGGTCTTGGATACGGAGAATATCCAAAGAACTCTCCACAAGTTGCTGCTGCAGCTGCAGGAGAACTTGATATTGGAATGATTAACCATTACTACACATTAAGAGTTTTAGCAGAAGATCCTTCTGCTCCAATTAAGAATGTGTATCTAGATGGTGGTTGCGGAGCAATGGTTATGCCTGCAGGTGTTGGAATTTTGTCCTCAAGCCAAAATAAACCAGCAGCTATGGCATTCGTTGAATTTTTACATTCAAAATCAGCTCAAGAAACATTTACAAACACTGTATATGAGTTCCCTCTTGTAGCAGGAATTGAGCCAAACGAATTGTTGCCAGATATAAACAGTTTGAACTCTCCTTCAAACTTAAACTGGTCTGCATTAGCGTTATGGCAGGAAAAAGCTGTTGAACTAATTGCTCAGGCAGGATATTAATCCGTCCGTCAGCATCAACATAAGCCAAAAAATTCTGGTCAGAGAAATCTGACCAGAATTTTTTCTTTTAATATTTAATTTTTCAATATATTCTTAAATAAGTGAAAACACCTAAACTTTTATTAACAACTAACGTAATAATCCTATCTTTATTTTTAATGCCACTTTTTTATTTATTTTGGCGTTTTGCAGATTTATCAAGAAATTTATCTCGTTTTTTAAATTCATGGGATGTATCGACTCTTTTATTCAATACCGTATTGTTATTTTTTGCAGTTGTTTTTACAAGTCTTTTACTTGGCTTAACAATTTCTGTCCTTACTGTTAGATATAAATTTCCTGGATCAAAAATTTTATTTAGTTTGACGATTTTACCGCTCGTAATTCCTTCTTATATTGGAGCTTTAACGTATGTATCTGCTTTTTCTCCAAAGGGTTTGTTTGTTGAAATATTTTCTAGATTTGGTTTGTCTGAAATTATTGGAATAGAAGGGTTTGTTGGAAGCTGGATTGTTTTAACTTTATTTACATATCCTTATGTTCAATTAATTTGCAGTAGTGCCTTAAGAAATTTAGATTCAACAGTCGAAGATGCTGCAAGGTCTTTAGGTGTAAAAAGAATAAAAATGTATACAAGTGTAGTCATTCCAAGGTTAAAAAAACCCATGATATATTCATCGCTCTTAGTGGGTTTGTATGTTATTTCTGATTTTGGTGCTGTTTCGTTAATGAAGTATGGAACTATGACAAAAGCAATCTACTCTTATTATGTTATAAATATAAATGGTGATCCAGTCATTTTTTACTCAACGATTTTAATTGTTCTTGCCCTGATCATAAGTTTTGCTCAAAGAGGAAGTGAGATGAGTAAGTCAGCAAAAGTATCTGGGACACCAAGAGAGCCAATTAGGATTGAACTTTCAAGAAGAAGCAGATATTTGGTCTTGTTGTTTTTTGGTGTTGTAATATTCTTTAGTTTACTTTTACCAGTTGGCGTTCTTTCATACTGGTTAATTCGAGGTTTATCTAATGGAAATCCAATTTCGGGATCTTTAGCAGGAGTTGCAGGTTCTTTAACTGCAGCAACAGTAACATCTTTTTTTGCAATGGTGATAGCAACTCCAATTGTTGTGATGATCTCCCAATATAAGTCAAAATTTGGTGATTTATTTGAAAAAGTTACACTTACCCTTTATGGACTCCCACACATTGCAGTTGGGATTTCAATGCTATTTATTACAATTAAAATCTTTCCCTCAATTTATCAAACTTTTATAACCCTAATAATCTCATACTTAATTGTGTTTTTACCACAAGCTGTAGGAGGGGGACAAGCATCAATGGAACAAGTTAAAATTTCATATATTGAGGCAAGCGCTGGACTTGGATTATCAAAACTAGATACATTTTTTAAAGTGACTTTTCCATTAATTTACAAAGGACTTCTTGCTGGAGCCGCTTTGGTATTTTTATCGACAATGAAAGAATTACCACAAACTTTATTATTGAGGCCTACAGGTTTTAGTACTATGGCTGTAGATATTTGGTCCTATGCATCGGAGGCATTATTTACACAAGCTGCATTCTCTGGATTTATTTTGTTAGCAATTAGTGCTTTTCCTACATATATACTTAGTACTAGGAATCTAGATAACTAATGGCATACGATAACTTAATAATTAGAGCTCGTTCTATAACTAAGTCTTACGGATCTGAAAAAGTTCTATCTGATTTTAATCTTGATGTCTGGAATGGCGCAATAGTGGGTATTCTAGGTGTCTCTGGTTCTGGAAAGACTACAGCTTTAAGACTTATTGCTGGCTTTGAAAAACCTGATAGTGGAATAATTGAAATGAGAAACGAGATAATTTCTAGTGAAGAAATTTATTTACCACCTGAAGAAAGAAACGTCGGGATGGTTTTTCAAGACTATGCACTATTTCCTCATTTAGATGTTAAAAGCAATATTGCATTTGGACTATCAAAAAATCAAATTAAAAGTGGAAGATTAAATGAAGTTATTGAGATGTGTAATTTGAATGATTACAGCGCCAAGCTACCACAAGAACTTTCTGGTGGACAACAACAAAGAGTAGCTCTTGCAAGAGCATTAGCCCCAAATCCTGAAGTTATTCTATTAGATGAACCTTTTACAAGCTTAGACGCACATATGGCTAGAGATTTAAGAGATGAGGTAATGACACTTCTTAGAGAAACAGAAACAACAGCGATAATTGTTACTCATGACCAAGAGGAAGCACTTTCTGTATGTGATGTTGTAAGCGTCCTAGAAAATGGGAGTGTTATTCAGAGCGCCACTCCACAAGAAATTTATTTAAATCCTGTAAGTCAGACAGTTGCAAATTCTGTTGGTGATCCAAACATACTTAAAGGATTTTCTATAAATGGAATGGTAGAGACTTCTCTCGGTACTTTTGTTTCTGCTTATGATGGTGCATTAGATGTTTCAATCAGACCAGAATGCATTGAGCTTAATTTAGATACTCAAGGAAACTATGTCGTTAAAGAATGTACATTTTATGGACATGACCAAGTTATATCTTTTCAGAATAGCAAGGGAGAGGTATTTAGAGCTAGATCATTACCAAATACTATTTACGAAGCTGGTGATAAAATCAATATTGAAATTTCTGAAGTAACTACTTTTCCGTCAAAGACTTGATTTAATATAAGCTACTCTTCCAGCTAAAGTTTGTAATTCAATTTCTATTTCTGCCAACTTATTAAATGCCCTTGAATAATCATCTTCAGCAATATACTCCCTTGAATTTGCAAGAGACTTGATTGAAGTTTCAATGTCAAACATTATTGATTCTATTTCTGAAAAAATTAGTTGTTTATCCATCGTTTAATTGTAAATAAAAAACTAGAATTATATTAATTATTTTTAATTGGGGGAGTATGGAAATTAAAATTAAAAAACTAAAAAAATTTAACATTATTATGGGTACAGTCCACCTTATACAGGGTGGATTGCTTTTTTGGCTTGGTACAGTCGTAAATTCAGACTTTGTTGTGCCTATAACCTTAACTCAATTAGTAGGCGTAGGTTCCCCCGAAGATCCTTCGAGTTTTGCACTAGTTCCCCAACTAGAAGTTTGGAGGGAGGTCACAAACTTCGGTCCTGCAGTAGCTACTTTCCTACTTGCTTCAGCGGTTGCACATTATTTAATTTCTGGTCCTTTTTACAACAAATATAAAGAGGATTTATCAAAAGGAATAAATAAAGTGCGTTGGATTGAATACTCAATTAGTGCATCTGTAATGATAGTCCTCATTGCATTACTGGTTGGAATTTATGATGTATGGGCTTTAGCCGGTATATTTTTCATGAATGCTGCAATGTGTTGGTTTGGTTGGATGATGGAAGTTAATAATCAATATACTGAAAAAGTTGACTGGACAAGTTATATTATGGGTTGCCTAGTCGGAATTGCACCGTGGATTTTTATATTTATTAATCTCATAGGTGATGGTGTTGCGACTGACTCTAATCCACAAGGAGTTCCACAATTCGTCGTATGGATTTTTGTAAGTATATTTCTATTCTTTAATACTTTTTCAATAAATATGATTTTGCAATACAAGCAAGTAGGTAAATGGAAAGATTATTTGTACGGAGAAAGAGCTTATATTTGGTTAAGCTTACTTGCAAAGACTTGTCTTGCCTGGCAAGTATTTTTTGGAACGTATCAACCAAATTAAATATTTATTTAATTTTTTTCCCAAAAAATATTAGCAGAATAATGATCAGAAATAATCCTATATAAGAAAGTGCCATCAGTTTTTAGATCTAAATTTTCTAAACCCTAGTACTAAAAACAATAATGGAATTGCAATTATTCCAAATGACACACCAAAACCAATTATTGATTCAATCCAATTTAAAGCCCTTTGAACATAATAATTCCATGAAAATAATGAAACTCCTGAACCTTCTCTGATATCTAGAGTCAAAGAAGAGTATGAAACTGAATTTTCATAATATTCTTTTTGTCCTTCAAGCACTTGAATGTCTTGATTTATGTACCGAAGTTGAGATTGTACTTGGAGTTTATCTGATGTTGACACTGCTTCTTCTTTTATTTCTTCAAGCGCTTTCTTCTCATCTTTTAAGGATTTCAATCTTGAATCAATATCAAGCACATATTTAGTTACATCATTCGCATTCAAATTTATATTCGTAAATTTGGAAATTTCTTCTACTTCCGATAGAAAATTTTCGAACTCTTCTGCTGGAATATTCATTGTTAGGTTATAACTTTTAAGCCCTTGATAATTAGTTGAAAGATAAGTATTTGAAATATTTCCACTGTAATTTTTAACTAAGACTTCTACTTCATTAATTGTACTTTCAAAGTTAGATGAACTTACGTCTGTACTTGCATAAGCAGTTTTAATAATATAGTCACCTTGTGAAAAAGACCCATCTCGTGTGATAGTATTTTCAGAAAAAGCCATGTCCTCAGTTCCTGCAAAATACGGCTCAGATATCCCCATTGTTATTTCACCTGATTGGGAACAAAAAGAAAAAGTTAAAAGAAAAAATAGAAGTTTAAGATTTTTCACAAACTAATTATAAGTAATTTAGTAGTTAGATAGTTCAATTATTGGAATTTTTAATTCTTCTTTAGACAACCCTCCATGGTAACCCTTCAACTCTGCCGACAGGTGTTTTGGATAAATGATATTTTTATCTTCGACTAAAAAACAAAAATCAGGATAAATTGTTCGCAAATAATCATTTACTGGATCACCAAGAAGATAAGACAACTCATGTTGCTCCAGTAAAACACCTGGTATTTCAGAAAAAGTCTCTAAAACATTTTTTTTAGGCCCATTTATATAAACAGATCGTTGGTCTCCATATATTTGTAAATTATCACTGTAATTCAGATGATGACGACTTTCTGCGTTAATATTTACAAGACCGTGATCAGCAGAAATAATAGTTTTTGTTTTCTTATTACTTATATTTGAAATCTCATTAACCAATTTTTCAAATTTAGTTATTTCTATCTGCCACTCTTCTGAATTCACTCCGAATATATGGGCCGTAACATCAATTAGGGGATAATAGATAAAATTAAATCTATTTTCCAAAATTGTAGATTCTGAAAG
>ENA-OSEY01002334-OSEY01002334.1-marine-metagenome-genome-assembly--contig:-NODE-2334-length-12353-cov-6.233708_pt1 | contig 12353 bp, 11 predicted proteins | sample MGYA00248465_ERZ534230 | MGnify/ENA primary metagenome ERZ534230 (study PRJEB26409, sample SAMN06344110) | marine metagenome | isolation source: Sea water from surface | place: Atlantic Ocean:Southern... | reverse complement strand
TAATTAAAGGAGTTAAAGTTACTGGCTTCAAAAGAGGAAGTAACAGTAATGCAGTTACTGGTGTTGTAACAGATAAAGGAACTATCGACTGTGAACAGGTTGTTATTGGAGCAGGACCATGGGTGAGAGATTTTTGGAATATGTTAGAACTTCCAAAGACAACTGATATCAAAGGTAAAGATGGAAAAATGCACGAAGTTGAAATGTGGAAGTATTGGTTTTTACAAGAAGGTGTTTTGGGAGTTGATAAAGATTATTTAAAAACAAATGATGGAAAATTGCCTCCTGTAACGCATGTAGATACTGATGCCCCTTTATACTCAGATAAAGATGGTAAATTAATTACAGATAAATTGTGGGGAATATATTACAAGCCTGATATTGAGGGACTAGGAGTACAAGGTGGAACATCGCCTTACATTGTCGAAAAACATTTTGATAAAGTAAATGTCGACCCGTATGGAATAGAATCCCCTGAGTATCAAACTACTGATAAATTTTCTGATATGTGGACGTCGGCTTTAGCTCATTGTCAAAAAAGATTTGAGGGAAAATCTCATCTATACAGAAAAGGACCATCAGGTGGTTTGGGATGCTTAACTCCAGACTCCTTCCCTATTTTTGATCGTTTTTTTGAAAATGTTTATATGATTGCTGATGCAAATCATGGTTATAAAATGATTGGTGTTGGGCAACTTGTTGCTGAAGAAATTATGGGCCACGAAAGCGAATTATTGAAACCATTTAGATTCAATCGTTACGCGAAAGGAGAATTACACCCTACTTCGAACAGTCCTTTTCCATGGAGTTAGACTTACATTATGGACACTAAACTAAATATCCGATACTTTTACTAAATAAAAATTCTTTAAGGGGGAAAAATGACTGATCTAGAAAAACACGTAAATCAACCTGGCAGAGCGAAATTAATTAAAAATGTAAGAGAAAAAATTAACGAATTAGGGATTACATATATTTATTTTCAATTTATTTCGGTAACTGGAAGAGTTGTAGGTAAAGGTATACCAGCAGATCATTGGGAAAGAACTGCTGAAAAAGGATTTCAATTAGTTTACGGAGCAACAGCTAACTTATTTCTAGATAGGCACAATAATTACATTGGTTACGGGCCTGAGGCTATGGAGCTCGTAGGTATACCTGACCCAGAAACATTTGTTCAGTTACCTTGGGATAAAAGAGTTGGAAGAGTTTTTTGTACTTGTTTTAGAAATAGAGAAGAAAGAAATAATCCAGGTGGCCACCTAACATCAGATTGTAGAGGTAACTTAAGAATTTTCATGGATGAATTCCAAAAGAAACATGGTTTAGAATTAAGAGTTGGAACAGAGCCAGAAATGATGTGGCTTACTAAAAATGAGGACGGGACACCAACAGGAAAAGGTTTCTCCAAACCTTTCTGTTATCACATAGATCAATTTGAATCTTTAAGACCAGTTTTCATGAAAGTAATTGAATATTCAAAGGCGATGGGTCTTGATATGATCCAAGGAGATCATGAAGATGCGCCAGGTCAACTAGAGCTAAACTGGACTTACGATAACGTTCTTAGAAATGCAGATAGACTGTCTACCTATAGACAAATTTGTGCTCAAGTTGCTAGAGAACATGGGCTAATTGCATGTTTCATGACTAAACCTTTTATGGGTGTTTCAGCTAGTGGATGTCATACAAACATGTCTTTATGGAAGGGTGGAAAAATTTCTGTAAATAAATTAGGTAATAAAAAATTACCTGGTGTTGAAGAAGTATTTAGTTATGTCTCAGGTGGAACTAACACGTTTATGCCTGACACAAAGGATATGCAATTACCAGGAAAAATTGGATTACAATCAATAGCTGGAATAATGAAACATCTTCCGGCACTTACTGCGTTAGGTTCATCTACTGTTAACTCTTATAGAAGATTATGGGACCAAGGTTTTTGGGCTCCAGTTTACGCTGATTGGGGTTATCAAAATAGAACATGCGGTTTAAGAGTTTCAGCGCCTGGAAGATTTGAATATAGATCAGTTGACTCAATGCATAACCCATACCTTTTAGGGGCAGCTTTATTAAAAGCATGTGACGATGGTATTAGTAATAAAATGAAACCTGCGGCTCCAGAGTCTAGAAATATTTACGAAGCACAAAAAGCAGGAAAAGATGTTAAAAAACTTCCATTGAGTTTAGGTGAAGCTTTAGAGAGACTAGCTGAAGATGATGTAATCAAATCAGCATTACCCGATGAAATGTATAAAGTATTTCACTGGTATAAAAACGATGAATGGGAAAAATTTTTAGGTGCTACGACACAATGGGATCTAGATACTTATTTAGATTGTTTACCGTAGTACAAAAAGGAAAAAAATATGTGTGGAATTGCAGGATTAATTCATAGAGGAAAATCTTCAAACGTAGGTTCCGAGCTTCAGCTAATGTTGCAAGCATTAAAGCACAGAGGCCCAGATTCAACTGGATACGCCTTATATGCTGAAAATGATGGTAAAAATTTCATAATGAGATTTAAAGTTGGAGAAAATGTTGGAGAAGGAAGCACATCTGTAAATGAAGATGCAAGTGTTTACGATAAAAGAAAAAAATTAGTTGATAATATGCTTGGTGAGTTGGGAGCAAAAGTAATTAAAGAAGATAGATTAACACCTTATTCTTTCAGATATGAAATGGAATTTAATGATGATCTTATGGAATTTTCAAAAAAGATCGAGAGCATTGAAAGTGTTGAGATATTGTCTATAGGAAAATCTTTAGAATTAATAAAAGATTTAGGTGATGCAGCAGCAGTTTCTGAAAGATATGGTTTAGGAGAAGTTAAAGGTACTCATGCAATAGGTCATGCTAGAATGGCAACAGAGTCAGGTGTTGATATTAAATCAGCTCACCCTTTTTGGGGATATCCTTTTAGTGATGTTTCAGTTGTTCACAACGGACAATTAACAAATTATTGGAACAATAGAAGAGTGTTAGAAAATAAAGGAATGAGATTTATGTCAGAATGTGACTCAGAACTTATAGCCGTTTATTTAGCAGAAAAAATGAGAAACGGAGCAACCTTAGAGGAAGGAATGAAAGACTCATTGACTGGTTTAGATGGAGTGTTTACTTATTTTGTTGCAACAAAAGACTCATTAGGTATGGCAAAAGATACAATGGCTGCAAAACCATTAGTGCTTTATGAATCCGACGACTTAGTTGCAATGGGATCAGAAGAAATAGCAATAAGATCAATATTACCACAAGAGATAGATACCTATGATCCTTTTGATGGAGAAGTAAAAGTATGGCAAATTTAAAAACTGCAGAGAAAAAAACAAAAGCCCAATCAATGGGTCTTCATACAGAGGTATTAACTGGAAAAACACAACAGAAATTCTTTAATCCAGATGAGGCAGAAAACTTTTTTTATTGGGGTGCATATGATGTTGATTTCAACAAAAGAACAGACCTTGATGTAAAAGATATGGATTGTAAGGAAGCAAATAGACGAATAGATGAATTAATGAGTCAAGGATATGGAACTATCGTAATTAAAAATCCACAAGGAAAGCATAGCTTAGGTGTCGGGATTTTAAATAAATTAAATCTAATTTTCGAAGGAAGCTTAGGTTATTTTGGTGTCGGTTCAATTGATGGACCAATGGTAAGGGTAAATGGAAGAGTCGGCTGGTCTTGTGCAGAAAACATGATGGCGGGTAAAGTTGTTATTGAGAAAAATGCTGGATCGTGTTTTGGTGCTGCTATAAGAGGAGGAGATTTAATCTGCAAAGGAAGCGTTGGTGCTAGAACTGGAATTGACCAAAAAGGTGGAACAATTATTGTTGGTGGAGATGCTGGTGCTTTTACTGGTTTTATGATGCAAAGAGGTAGAATCATCATTATGGGAGATGTTGGTATTAATTTAGGAGACTCTATGTACGACGGCACAATATATGTAGGTGGAAAAATTGGCTCATATGGTAGTGATGCGATTGAGTCACCTATGACAAAAAGTGATATAGATTGGTTAAAAAGAAAACTTAAAGTAGCTGAATTAGGCGAAAATTTTGATGTTTCAAAAATGACAAAAGTCGTAGCGGGTAAGAAACTTTGGAATTACGATGCATTAGAACCAACTGAGAAAAAAGGAGCTATATAATGGCAAAGAAAAAAAATGGTAAAAACGGTCATTCAAATGGTAATGGCAAAAGCGAATTTGCAAAAAGAAATAAAAGTTTATTAGGTTATAATTCAATTTTTACACCTGAAGTTATTGACGATATTCATATAAAAGCACAGTTGGGAAGATACAGAATGCGTGGAATGGCATTAATGAAAAAAATTCCAACTTTTGATGATTTGGTATTTCTACCAGGAACTTTAACAAGATTTGTAATAGAGGGTTATAGAGAAAAATGTGAGACTAAAACAGTAATTGGACCTAGATGTGAGAACCCAATTGAATTAGATATACCTGTATATATTACTGGTATGAGTTTTGGTGCACTTTCTTACGAAGCTAAAACTGCATTAGCAAGAGGTGCAACAATGGCTGGAAGCGCAACGTGTTCTGGTGAAGGTGGAATGATACCAGATGAAAGAAGGTATTCTGAAAAATGGTACTATCAATGTATTCAATCAAGATATGGATTTAATCCACATCATGCTCAACTTGCAGATGGAATTGAAGTTTTCATTGGTCAAGGACAAAAAGTTGGTATGGGTGGTCATTTAATGGGTCAAAAAGTTACTGATCAGGTAGCTGAAATGAGATCACTACCAGCAGGTATCGATCAAAGATCACCTGCAAGACATCCTGATTGGCTAGGTCCAGATGATTTAGCATTAAAAGTTCAAGAGTTAAGAGAACTGACAAAAAATAAAGTTCCAATACAATTAAAACTTGGAGCAGCAAAAGTTTATGACGACGTTCGTATGGCCGCTAAGTGTGACCCTGACTCTATATATTTAGATGGAATGGAAGGTTCAACAGGTGCTGGCCCTCACATTGCAGCAGCAAATACTGGTATTCCAGGTATTGCAGCTATTAGAGAAGCAAGAAGAGCCATTGATGACGTAGGTAAAACTGGAAAAGTTACTTTGATATATGCTGGTGGTGTTAGAGATGGAGCTGATATGGCTAAAGCTTTAGCGCTCGGAGCAGACGCAATTGCAATAGGAACTGGAGCTATGATTGCACTAAATTGTAATAAAGAAATTCCAGAATCAAACTTTGAAAAAGAAATGGGCGTACCAGCTGGTCATTGTTATCACTGTCATACAGGCCGTTGTCCAGTTGGAGTAGCAACACAGGATCCTAAACTTAGAAAAAGATTAAATCCTGATGAAGCAGCATTAAGAGTTTACAACTATTTACACACAATGACTTTAGAAGCGCAATTATTAGCAAGAGCGTGTGGTAAAACTAATATTCACTCTTTAGAACCAGAAGATATGGCAGCTTTGACAATGGAGGCATCAGCTTTAGCAAAAGTTCCATTATCAGGTACAAACCATACTGTAGGAGTTGACGATTTCCACAAAATCTAAAAATGGCAAAAAAAAAGAAAAATAAAAAAAAAGTTAAAGAAGTAAAAGGTCAACTAGGTAAAAAAAAAGAGACCGCTAGAGAAAAAATGATCGGTCAAACAATTGGTTACAGATATGATGTAAACCTTTTACCTGACTACTCTAGATTAACTCCATTTTTAAAAAAATATATCGATGCAATGGGTTGGGATGATTTAAATTGGCTTGAAGATGTGCACATGGGTTATGAAGAAGATAGACCAGCAGTATTTGATAGAAATGCAAACGGTTGGGTAACTATACCAAAAAAAATTAAGCTTCCTAATAATCAACAAGATAGAGATATGATAGCAAGAGAACTGCTTGTAAAATTTCAAATGTCTCCAAATCATCCTCTAGTCGATCTTAAAAAAGCTTATAGAAAGTTTTAAGAATCTATCTCAATTTTCATCTACTGCAGGTTGTTTTTAATTTTATTATTTGCGTTCGATCTAGGTTTTTAAGCATTGTACTAACTTAACCATCAAATAATATATTCTTAATTTGTTATAACAAATGGAGGTTTGAAATGACTGACGAACTAGGTGCATTGACGACCATATTTACAGAGTTTTACTATTGGATAACAGTAGTGCTCATGTTTTTAATTCACGTGGGTTTCTGTATGTATGAAGTTGGAGCTTCCCGATACAAACATCATCAACATACTTTAATGAAAAACACAATGCTGATACCTTTGGTAACAGTTACGTGGTTTTTATTTGGTTGGTGGATTTATTGGGCATTTCCAACAGGACCAGGTCTTGCACCATCAATAATGAATGGAAGCGATGCTTTAATAACTGACGACTCTGCTTTTAGTGCTAAATTTTATGTCGCTACAAGTCAGCTAATGGCTGTAAACTTGGGTGATCATATTAGTGGAGTTTTCTGGGCAGCGTTTCTACTTTTCTCATGGACAGCCGCTTCAATTGTATCCGGTGCAGTTATAGAAAGAATAACAACATTTGCTTTTGGAATACTAGCAATTGCAATTGGATCTGTTTTCTGGACAATAGATGCTGCATGGGGATGGCACTTTGACGGTTGGATGCTTAAACTACTTGGATATCATGATGCTTACGCATCTGGAGTAATTCACGCAATAGCTGGTGGATTTGCTTTGGGTATTTTAGTCGTTTTAGGTCCAAGAATAGGTAAATTTACATCAAGCGGAGAACCTAGAAATATAGGACCAAGAAATCCTTGGTTAGTAACAATCGGATTATTTTTAATTTATACCGGTTTCTGGGGTTTCTATGCTGCATGTAATATTCCTATTTTCAATTTAGGTCCAGAGTATGGAATGGAAGGTGTGACTTACTTTACCGCAACAAATATATATGTAACTCCTACTACACTAAGTGGTATTACTTTTAACTTTTTGATGTCGCTTTCTGGAGGGTTGCTAGCTGGATATGTAGTTTCTAGAGGAGATCCTTTCTGGACATATTCATCTGGTTTAGCTGGAGTTATCTGTGCATCTGCAGGTAATGATTTGTATCACCCAATTCAATCAATGATAATAGGTATGATCGGTGTTGTTATCGCATACAAGATGCATTACTGGGTTGAACGTAAGTTCAAGATAGATGATGCAGTTGGTGCGGTTGCAGTTCATGGTTATGCTGGATTTGTAGGTTTAGTGATTTGTGGGTTTGTTTTAAATGGTTATCCATCATCAGGTTACAGTGTTGGAGCTATGTGGGACGGATCAACTTATGCATCAATAAATCCATTAGGTATGTTTATCGGAGCAATAATAATGTTTTTTGTTTTGGGAATGATACCAGGATATATAATTGCAAAAGTTCTCAATGGAGTTGGAAGATTAAGAATTCCAAGAGAAGCGGAAATTGCTGGATTAGACTACGAAATAATGGAGGCTGCAAAAGACGATGAAAAATCGGTAGCCTCAGCAACTAGATAAGGAGGATAATATATGGCAACAGTAACAAACTGGATAGATCATTTAAGCGCCTCTGAAGTCAAAGGTGCTATTTATCCAGGTGTGGGGTCAGAAGGAATATTAGTTATTCTGGCCATCATTATTTGGATTGGATGGCATGTCATTACTGCCAAGCAAGAAAAAGAAGAGCTTGAAAAACTTGCAAGGCAAAGACGTGGTCCAAATGATTGGAAAAGCAATATTACCGACGGGTAATTAAAATTAAGGGCACACATCAATTGGTGTGTGCCCTTTTTTAAAATCATGGACGAAAATAATAATCAAGAAAATTTAAATAAAACTCCTAGTAAAATGTCTAGGCTTGCATGGCCTAAAGCTATATATGGTGTGGTTTTAGCAATAATAATTATTATTGTAATAAATTTCATTTATTACAAAGATTTCTTTTTATCTCTATTTAAATAATATTGTGCTACAATAATTTATGTCAAAAAACCTTTCTACAATAGCAAAGACAAAAAAAATAAAATATTTTTTAATAAGTTTTGTTGATCTTTTTGGAGTATTAAGATCAAAACTTGTGCCTGCAAGTGCAATTTCTGGAATGCAAAAAGATGGTGCAGGTTTTGCAGGTTTTGCAACTTGGCTAGATATGACTCCAGCAGACTCCGATATGTTTGCAATTCCTGATCCTGACAGTTTAATTCAACTTCCATGGAATAAAGAGGTTGGTTGGCTTGCATCAGACTTATGGATGGATGGAAAACAAGTAGAAGCTTCACCAAGAGTAATGCTAAAAAAGCAAATTGGTATTTTATCTAGAGATAAATTAACAATGAAATCTGGTGTTGAGTGTGAATATTTTTTAATTTCAGCAGATGGAGCATCAATTGCAGATCAAAGAGATGTGCAATCAAAACCTTGTTATGATCAATCCGCGTTGATGAGACGTTATGATTTAATAAAAGAAATTTGTGATTGTATGATTGAACTAGGTTGGGGTCCTTATCAAAATGATCATGAAGATGCTAATGGTCAGTTTGAAATGAATTGGGATTACTCTGATTGTCTTACAACAGCAGACAGGCATGTTTTTTTCAAATTTATGGTAAAAAGTTTATCTGAAAAGCACGGTTTAAGAGCTACATTTATGCCAAAACCATTTGAAAACCTGACAGGAAATGGTTGCCATGCTCATATTTCTTTATGGAATGAGAAAAATAATAAATTTTTAGAAAGTGGAGATAGGTATGGACTAAGTAAATTAGCTTACAATTTTTTAGGTGGTTTAATGAAAAACGCAGCATCACTATCTGCTTTTTTCAATCCAACTGTAAATAGTTTCAGACGTATTAATGCACCTCCAACAAAATCTGGTGCTTCTTGGTCGCCATCAAGCATCTCTTATACAGGAAATAATAGAACTCATATGATTAGAATACCCGATCCAGGAAGATTTGAACTTAGACTTATGGACGGATCCTCAAATCCATATCTTTTACAAGCAGGAATACTTGCTGCAGGTCTACATGGAATGAATATGAAACTTGATCCTGGTGAGCCATTAACATGTAATATGTACACTGATTATAAAAATTATCCAGATCTAGATAAACTACCAGATGATTTAGAAGAGGCATTAGAAAAATTAGAGGAAAATAAAATACTTAAAGATGCTTTTGGTGAAGCGGTTATAAACAGCTACATTAAACTTAAGAAAGAGGAAATAAGAAGTTTTTTTCAAAATGAAAATTTTGATAAAAAAGGCCCAATAACAGATTGGGAAAAATTAAATACTTTAGATTGTTAAATGCAATCAGGTAAATTATTTGATAGCTGGTCGCATAGTAAATTTATATCAAATCAAAAATATAATTTTAGTCGTGAAGAAATTTTAAAAGTTTTACCAAAAAGTTTTATTGATGATGCTTACTCATCAATATCAAATTGGGAAGGATATAAACCTACTCCACTTATTGATTTAAATAAATTGTCTAAAAATTATAATTTAAATAAAATTTTTTATAAAGATGAATCTAAAAGATTCAAATTAAAATCTTTCAAAGCTCTTGGGGGAGCATATGCTGTAGAAAAAATTTCTGCTGGAAATAAAGATATTATTGTTTCAACTGCAACAGCTGGTAATCATGGTAAATCAGTAGCTTGGGGAGCTCAAAGACTAGGATTAAAAAGTAAAATCTTTATTAGTGAAAATGTAAGTGAAAGTAGAGCAAAAGATATTGCAAGCTTTGGTGCTGAAATTATAAGAGTTAGAGGAAATTATGATGACTCTCTAAAAGCATGTATTAAACAATCAGGTGAGAATAATTGGAAAATTGTTCAAGATGTAGCCTGGCATGATTACGAGCTTGTTCCAAAATTGACGATGTCAGGATATTCAGTGATGATTAAAGAAATATCTGAACAAACTAATCATTATATAACACATATTTTTTTACAAGCTGGAGTTGGGGGTATGGCTTCTGCAGTTATTGCTGGTGTTGCAAGATATTTTAAAAGAATACCTAAAATAATTATTATTGAACCTCAAAGTGCTGATTGTGTACTTGCTAGTATCGAGAAAGGTAAGTTGAAGAAAGTAGATATAAAAAAAGAAAGTATAATGGGTGGTATGTCTTGTGGGGAGGTATCTTTGGTCCCATGGCAAATAATCAAAAATTCTGTAAATAATTGTTTAAGTTTATCAGATGATAATATTGCGACAACAGTAGCAATGTTAGCAAGAGGTGAATTTAGCAATGATAAAATAATTGGTGGGGAATGTTCTGCACCCGGTATAATGAGTTTGATAATGAGTTGTAACAACAAAAAAATTAAGCAATCGTTAGACTTAAATGAGAAATCAAATGTTCTTTTAATTGGTTGTGAGGGAGACACAGATACAACACTTTACAAACGAATGATTTCATTGGGTAACGAAACACTTAAATATGAGTAAACACGCAGTATTTTGGATAAGAGACGATTTTAGAATAAAAAATAATCCAGCATTGTCATATGCAACAAATAATCATGAGTCTGTATCTGCAATCTATATATACAATAACTTAAAATTTGATCAAAAAAGAGAGGCACAAAAGTGGTGGATAAGCAAATCGCTTAAGGAATTTAGTAAAGATTTACAAAAATTTAATATTAATCTAGAGATTTTTAATTCAGAGGAAATAAAATTTTTTTCTAAAATCAAAAAAGAAAAAGGATTAAGTGTTTACTGGAATAAAATTTATGAACCAGATGAGCTAGATATAGACAAAAAATTAATTTCATATTTTGAAAAAGAAAAAATAGATTTTAAATTCTTTAAAGGAAATGTTCTTAACGAATTTAATAAAGTAAATAAAAGCGATGGGACACCTTTTAAAGTTTATAGTCCATTTTGGAGAAATGCTGAAAGAATTTACTTAGAAAAAGTTCCTGAAAAAAGTTCAAATGTAAAAAAAATAAAAAAAGCTAAAAATTTTTTTAATGGAGGCATTAATTCAGATAAAATACTTCCCAAAAAAAACTGGTACAAAAAGTTTGAAAATTACTGGACCACATCAGAAACCCAAGCTGAAAATGTTTTGAACGAATTTATTAAAAAAGATATAAGTGATTATGAAATTGATAGAGATTTTCCGTCAAAAAAAGGTACTTCAAAGCTTTCACCATTTATACGTAATGGTCAAATTAGTGTACAAAATATTTTTGAAAAATGTTCAAGTATTAAACAAAAGAATATTAGTATAAAAAAATATATTAACGAAATTGGATGGAGAGAATTTTCTCATAGCTTAATTAATAATTTTCCACAAATGTTAAGTGGTAATCTTAGAAAAGAATTTGATCGATTTCCATGGGTTAAAAATAATAATTTTTTAAAAGCATGGAAAAAAGGAATGACTGGATACCCAATAGTTGATGCTGGAATGAGAGAACTTTATGAAACTGGATGGATGCACAACAGAATTCGAATGGTTGTTGGTTCTTTTTTAGTAAAACATTTAAGAATTAACTGGCAAGAGGGAGAGAAACATTTTAGAAATTGCTTATTAGATTTTAATGCTGCAAACAATGTAGCACAATGGCAGTGGGTTGCTGGATGCGGAGCAGATGCAGCGCCATATTTTAGAATTTTTAATCCCATTCTTCAGGGTGAAAAGTTTGATAAAGACGGTGACTATGTTAAGAAGTGGGTGCCTGAATTAACAAAAGTTCCAAAAAAATTTATTCATAAACCATGGGAAATGGAGAAAAAATATCAAGAAGCAATTAAAACCATAATAGGTAAAGACTACCCTGCTCCCTTGGTAAAACATGAAGTTGCTAGACAGGAAGCTTTAAACGCATTTCAAAGTCTTAAAAAAAATTAATCTCCAATAAAATGATGTATAAGTTTTCTTTTATGTGGTTCTAATCTGTGTTCAAAAAGATATATTCCTTGCCAAGTTCCTAATAATAAATTTCCGCTTTTAACACTTAAAGATATTTGATTATTTGTTAAAGCTGATTTGATGTGAGCTGGCATGTCATCTTTTCCTTCAACGGTATGCACGTATAACTTATTATTCATTGGAACTAATTTATCAAAATAATTAATTAAATCAGTTTGTACATCTGGGTCTGCATTTTCTTGAACAATTAGAGATGCGCTGGTATGTTGAATGCTTATATTTAAAATCCCATTTTTAAATCCGTTATCTTTGATCCAATCATTAGTTTTTTCTGTAAAATTGTAAAGTTTTTGTCCGTTCGTAGAAATTTCCAAATTGAAAAACTTTTGGATCATTTGTTCTTTTTGAAATCAATCCCGTATTCTGATCTTGGTCCTTTTCTTAAACCAAATGGTCCAGAAATAAAAATTGTCATTGGTTTTGTACCA
>ENA-OSEY01002333-OSEY01002333.1-marine-metagenome-genome-assembly--contig:-NODE-2333-length-12355-cov-2.468154_pt1 | contig 12355 bp, 4 predicted proteins | sample MGYA00248465_ERZ534230 | MGnify/ENA primary metagenome ERZ534230 (study PRJEB26409, sample SAMN06344110) | marine metagenome | isolation source: Sea water from surface | place: Atlantic Ocean:Southern... | reverse complement strand
GAGAACCACCCATACCTATCGCCCTAGCTGAGGTCTCTAGCTTTAAAAAGCTTCCTGCTGATGTAGCCACTTTTGTTACCACATCAGGAATACTGCGATACTGACCAAACAAAAATAGAGGAAAAATAAATACTAATAACTTCTTCATTATCGTATCACCGCAAATTTACCAATGTGATATTTTGTTTTTTTCTTAAGTTTTTTATTATCGTACTTACTGTTTGAATAAAAATCATTCTTCAAACTACCTTGAACATCTCCAGAATCATCGTAAGTATCAATGCAATACTCCTGCTCTTGAGGAAATTCAATCGCATAAATATAAAGACCTGGTGCAATCTCAGGTCCCTCTTGACTGTTACCCGTCCTTAAGTTCCACCAAGCATTCCCATCGAATTGCTCAGAATGTTCAAAAGTTGTAACATGCTCTCCTGCGACAGTATAAATTGATATCTGGGCCTGTGTAGGCAAATTCGTAAATCTAATTCGCCTCGAGTCACTTGTCTCATTAAACTTAGAGCTTGCCTTGTAGGGATTGGGAACTACTTTAATGGAATCAAGGCATAATGTATCTGAAACACCTACATTTTCACCCAACTTAGACATGTCCGAAAACCAGCTGTCTCCATCTACAAACAGTTTTGAAGGCTTTATTATTAACTGCTCGCCTCCCACCCATAAGTATGCTGGACGCCAAGGATTGTTTCTCTCACCATCGTCTTCCTTATCCAGAAATATAGATTGGGGAGTAACACCAAATTCAGGAATATTTATTGCATGCCATAATGATCCCTGATAAAAGATAGTATCTCCTTGACTATATTCTTTCGTTGGATCGTAAGACTTACGACTTTTATACTCATTATCGATACCCAAATTTAAATTTAAATTGTAATTGTAAGCTTCAAGCCACGCACCCGCAATTCTAAGTGAGTCTTGAATAAGGAAAATTTCTTCTCCAGGAGTCCATACAAAATCACTAGCACCATTATTATAATCAATAGGCGAACTATTTAGAGAACCGTAGTCATTGCTTTTCAGCCCTACTTCTTTACCAGTCCACATATTGGTAATTTTAAAAGGGAAATACAAATCACCAGATCCACTGGCATTTGTAATAGAAACTTTGGATCCATCTTCCGCATCTGAAAAGAACTCAATCTTGTAATCAAAATTTAGTCTTCTTAAATAACTACTTACATTTGTATAGGAAAGAGCTGGAAAAATAGATATTTGATATAAGAAAGTTGAAGTAGAGTCCATTAAGGTGTTTTCATCCCAATACCATTCTAGCTTATCTAGCGTAACTGGAGGAACGGCAGAAACATTTAATGGAATTATGTTTTTCATTTTAAAGCGAATACCCTTGAATTGATCACTCCATTTATCAACCGAGGTGATGATTTCATACTGTGGAACTTCATAATAATCGCTTTCTTCAACAGCACCAGGAAGCTTAGAAATAGAATCCGATTCGATAAAATTTAGATTATTCTTGTAATACGTATCTGTAAATCTTGGGGTTCCTACACTATCCAAAACAGAATAACCATAAACAAATGGATCCTCACATGCCATACCTTCAACAGCGATTGGACTTTGAGAGGCTTGAATCTCATATTTTACAAGATCTTGAACAATTTTTGTCCTATCAACGATAAAGTAGTTCCTCTCCCCTGTACCAATATTGCCAAGCTGAGAAGTAAACAATGCTTCAATATCATCTTCATCAGGGAACGCAATATCCAGAGCAGTGTAGCCAGGAACCACAGTTATAAAATTGTGATCACCCTCTTTCCCCTTATCAGATTCAAGAAATGGATAGCCACCTAAAGGATTTGCATCTCTACGAAGAAACGACCCATCATTCCCAAAAAAATCGATAAAGTCCGGGCCTACAAAATTTGCAGGATTAGATAATGGCCAGACCGTATCTGCTGTAAAAATACCAGAAGAATCTACTTCTGTAAATGAGATATCAAATTTTGGAAGGCCCATATCATATGCAGTTACAGTGTATGTATACTCAACTCCATCTATAACATTTGAATCAATATAAGAATATTCTAGGCCAGTATCAGATCCTAGACTAAATCGCGGAAGATATGGGTCAAGACCATTCACAAAAGTTCTTCGTGTATCTTCAGACTCGCAATCTCCATTATGGTCATAAATGCAATGGAAGTAATCCTCATCCATATTAAAATCAAATTGCGCGTAAGGAACCCAACCAACAAATTCACCATTAAAATCATAAAGCTTTTCATCTTCCCCACCCCAGGTTAATCCACCATCAATGGATCGATATAATTTATACCCTTCAAAGTCAGAATAACCACTAAGGGAATCGAAAGCAGCCTCCGATGAAGCATCCCAAGAAACAAGGACTTGTTCATGGCTAGCCACCGCATATATATTTGGACTCTGTGGAGCAGAAAAATAACTAAATATTACTTCTACCGTATCTGCACTAATTGCATTTTCTGAATCCATTACCTGCAAAATGTATTCATAATTGGTATACCTATCATTCGGCGACTGATCAATAACAGTTACCGTGCTTTCTTGAAGTATAGTTCCATCTGGAGCTATCCAATTATACTCAAGCTCGGTACCATCGGGATCAAAAGAGCTTCCTGCATCCAATACTGTAGATGAGGATTGATATTTAGGAATTCTTTTCGTCTCTCCAGCGTCAGCTACTGGGCATAAATTGTCTTCAATAACAATCCTCAGAGTATCATTTGAAGCACAAAAGCCATCATCAACCTTCAACACAACTCTATATTCAGTAGCTTCAGTTAGATCAGTAGGACTAGTTACTAGAGCCTTCCTTGAGTTTGCCCCACTAATGCTTAACCCATCAAGTGAAGTCCAGCTATAAGAAAGGGTATTATAATTCACATCATAAGATTGGGCCGAAGAAAGATAAAATTCATAATCACATGTAGCAAAATCAACACCAGCATCAGCAACAGGAGCATCATTATCCAGGTAATTAATACTGACAGTGTCAGAAGTACTTTGTTCTGCATCCGAAACGGTAAGAACAAATGAGAAAAGTTGATCCGATGAAGTTACAGGAAATTCAAAATCGGTTGAGGCAGATGTGGGATCTATAAAGTTATCATTGTATCCATCAAGAGAGGACCATAAAAAAGTAATTTCTTCATCTTGAGGATCTTCAGAATCAGACCCATCTAAAGTTGCTGTAAAGTCACATCCATTACTCAACGTTTGATCTTCACCTGCATCGGCTCTTGGACACATATTGGATTTTATAAATACCTTTACAGTATCTAAATCCTCACAAGATTCTGCATCATCATATACTCTAAGCTGAACCAAAAACTCTGTATCTGCTGCTAATTCCTTAGGATACTTAAACCTTGGGTCCATTTCATCAGATTCACTGTTGGTAATGACCAATGTCTCTTCCCACTCGTCACCAACGCTATTCAGAACGGTCCATTCGTAATTCACATCTCCATCAGAGACTGTTGATCCACTACCATCAAGGTAAGTATAATTAGAAGAAGAACCATCCCCATCACAAATAGAAAGATCAATACCAGCATCAGCAGAACACTGCGCGTAAACCGTATCTACAAAGAATAGACCAGTTAAGCATAAAATACTTAATACCCTATAGTTCATTAAAATTTCAGACTAATTGCAAATTGATTAGTGGAGTTAAGGATGTCATAGTCCACATAAGCATAGTCAATAGTAAGCATCATCCTTCCCAAACGAATATTTGCACCTGCACCCAAACTTAGACCTGCAGTGTCATGGTTAAGGTGACTACCTGCACGTAAAAAATACATTTGCCTCCATCCATACTCCATACCCATACTTCCATACACTACATAGTCATTAGACTTGATACCATCCGCACTTATTGTTAATGTTTGATTCTCATTCTTCGCAAAGGATCCTTCTGGACCCAACACTGTGTTCTCTACTCCTAACCTAAAGGTAAGAGGAAGCGGAAACTTGTCTGTAATCCTCTGCAAACTACCATCCACATCTATTGTATCTGCAACCTGCACACTTAGATCTTCACCCTTATACTGAACATCCGGTCCAAAATTGGTTATACTCATACCCAAGATAGTTCCGTAAATGCCTGTATCAAAGTTTGAGCCTATATCATACGATACAGTCTGCATATCCGTCTCTGCTATCCTATCTCGGACGTAATTAATAGATCCTCCAACTTTTAAACGGTCTGTTAAACTCCTAGCGTACGTTGCTCTAGCTGCAAGGGAAAAAACATTGAAATTTGCACCCGTGCCATCTGGGAATAATTCTGTTGTTTCTTCCATAGGACCACTATCTAAATAAAAAAGATGAAGACCGATGAAATCGGATGGACCTATACGAGTACCATATGTTAGGACGCCATGCTTGATTCCAGCTAAATAATTTACTTGAGAAAAATAGGCCTCCTGCTTTTCAATAAAAGCAATACTAGATGGATTATAAGGAATACCCGATACTCCACGACCTGAAGCAACGTGGGAACCACCCATACCTATCGCCCTAGCAGAGGTCTCTAGCTTTAAAAAGCTTCCTGCCGATGTAGCCACTTTCGTTACCACATCAGGAATACTGCGATACTGACCAAACAAAAACAAAGGAAAAATAAATACTAATAACTTCTTCATTATCGTATCACCGCAAATTTACCAACAATAGGCTCCAAGCCACTTGACTCAACATGGAAAATATATAAACCTGGAGCAATTTCTTGATTGTTTATACTCCTCATATCCCACCAGGCATTGCCAGATTCAGCATTCTTATGATCAAAAGAGGTAACTTTCTCACCAGTGAGTGAAAAAATACGGATCGTACATTCTTCTGGAAGGTTTGTAAATCTTAGCTGCCGTAAATGCTCCTCTTCTTTAAATCCAGAGGCAACGCGATAAGGATTAGGCACTACACGTACTTTTGATAAATCACTTACGGGGACTACTCCAGGATAGACTTGAACAAAGTTCCTATCAAGTACAGTCGTACCTTTTGAGTTTTCGATAGATGCATAACCATCAGGGCTTGCCCACTGATCAGGATTTGAAAAATTTGTATCTATTTCTGTAGAATATTGACCATTGCCTATATCTTTATAGGTAACATCAAAAGGAGGTTCCACTCCCATGTCGTAAGAAACAACCGAGTAGGTATATTCAAGTCCATCAACCACACCAGTATCATCCCTGTACTTGTATTTGTACGTAATCCCATCAATCTCAAACCATTCAGATTCTGGAAGCCGAATAATATCAAGTCCAGTATCATTACCGAGACTAAACCAAGGGAAATAAGGATCCTGGCCGCTAATAGCATGGCCACGTCTTAATTCTTTTGGGCAATCATAATTATTAGAGTAAACACAATGAAGAGAATCCTCTTCCCTTGATAAATCAAACTGTTGGTAAGGCCTCCAGCCAGCAAATACACCATCAACATCATAAATCATATCCTCAGCATCACCCCAAGTCGATCCACCATCTTTACTTTTATAAATTTTGTATCCCTCAAAATCAGAATAGCCAGTCACAACATCTTTGGAATATTCTGCTAAATCATCCCAAAAAATATCTACATATCCTTGCCCAGTAACAGCATGCACGGTAGGCCTTGTAGGAGGCGTAAATCCTTGGTACCTGGAATTATACATTACCTGAGCAAACTTCGCATTATTAATTAAATCATTTTCATTTTGCCCAAATACGATACAAAAAGAAAAGGGTACTTCTCTTCCCACTGGCAAATCAAATGGACCACAACTCATGATTAAAACACAATCCAGACCAGCTGGATCCCTAGTATACACATTCTCAAGTTTTAAACCTTCAACAGAATCAAAATGAGGATTTAGCTCCTCTCCAAGATCCGTTCCAGGATTAGGTGTATGAAAATGCCATGATTTCTCTCCAGCGCTTAAATTAGAAGTGTCACCAACCATAAGCTTATACAAAATCTCTTCTTTGTTTCTTGCAACAGGACAACCCTCTGAACCTGCATAGCAACTACTCGAATTTGATTCTGGAGAAACAACACCAGGTCTTTGGTACCAGTCTACCCAATGCCAGTCTGTCATTTTTAGTGGCTCACCAGGAAAAATATCTATGGTCCCATCCTGATCAAGATCTACATTGCTAGTAGCCTTGGGAGAATCTAATAATTGAGTAGCTACAACACCAAAATCATTACCAGGTGAATTCGTAACGGAAGGTTCATCAAGAGTATATCCAGTAACACCGGAAAGACCATCATGATCACCTATCATTGCCATACTTATTAGCATTCTGTCATTATTTACAACAAGAGTGTCCCAATAATACTTCATAAAATCATCATCATTGGTATGCAAACCACCATTGTATCCATCCCAATCACCCATTAACACATCTGCATCCATGTAAAAGCCAAGAGACATGCCACTGTAATCAAAACCTTTTCCTCCATTTAGTTTTGTACCATCAGGCATAATCATTCCTTCTCCACAGTTTTGAACTCCATCTACCAATATAGGATTCCCATCTTCATCTTCTGCACACCAATCACCACTCTCGTTTCTTACTTTCACTGTTACAAACATAATATCTTCTGCATAAGAAACACCGTATGAATGTGCAGTTGCCATCACCTTTAACCCCATAGGATAACCCGTCTGCTCATACTCATCATTTGTATTTACATTATTCGCACGATGGGCCCATCTATCATCAAACTCCATATAAACATCCATATCAGAAATAAAACGTCCTGGAACCTCTTCCCAACAGTCTGGGTCTTTTCGCGACTGGGAACATCCAGGTAAATTAATATTGAAATCTTGAGACCATGAACCCGGCCAAAAAGATTCTAACTGCCCAGTTATTGGGCTTATCCTTTGAGGCCATGTATTAGAATAGGCAGAATGAGCAAGCACTGGATATGTATCATCACCTGCGACCCATGGAGTGGACTCAAAGAGATCTGTAGCATTATAATCTGTTTGGTGAGAGTTTATCCTTGACATAGTAGATGCATGCCAATCGGTTTTATAATCAGTACTGATAAAATGTGATTCAGCTGCGTTTGCTCCATAATATACGTAGGCATCATCATCCGTCCATTCTTCTTCATCAGCTCCATAATCAAAAAAATCAAATTGGTCTTCTCTGCTAATTAATGCAGGTCTAAGTGCCCAAGGATAAATCAGTCCTACTCTCGCAGAGGTTCTATTCGGATCTTTCGCACCGAAAGTACTAATAACAATCTTCCTATCTTCATGATTAAAATAAAATTGTTTATCTGAATCAATATCTTCAGTAGAAAATTTTTCATTATTCGGATTATATAGGCCATCATCATTTCCAAGCTCAAACAGAATTCCTTTGTAGGTTGTATCCCCACTTAAAGGATACCAATCATCATAAGCACCCGAAGATTCCCAAACACTGTAAAGCGGTATTCCTTCACTATCAATTATAGTTTCGAGATTTTCCCACAAAAAATGAGCAGAGCTCTTATGGCCTGGCACGGCCCCAATAAAAGACACTGCTGGCAGATAAGAATAGTCTCCCCATATGCCCGATGGATGGTTATCCCAATTTATAAAACTACCATAATTTGTTACAGCACTCTTTACACGACCCTGATCTACAAAGCCTTTTGCCCTATCACTCATGGGGTTTGTTGGGAATGGATTGTCTCCAATTTTCGCCATTGCTTTTCGTTGAAAGGGATCAGGAGAACTCGGAGCCTGTTTCACTCTTCCATCCACACCAAACAAAGCAACATTAAACAAAAGTAAATAGCTAAAAATATATTTCATAATCATTATTCAAAGTCAATTCTAATAAAGAAATTTATCTCCCTAGGAGAAGAAAGACGCCAAGGCCTATCATAGTATGCACTAGACTTATCTGCGTAAACGCCAGCGCCATTAGGATCTGTTCCTGGTAAGCCTACATAGTTTGTGTAATAAGTACCTGGATCATCTGGCTTTCCTGTCAATGGCCAAATGTCCCACGCGTTTCGTATATCAAGCAAATTAAAAACATTCAACCCTAAAGAAAAACGGTGATCCATAGCCTCAAAATATTTTGAGAAGGAAAGGTTCACATTTTTATAAGCAGGTCCACGTTTTGAGTTTGGTTGCCTTAAATCTTCAGCTGGATCCTTTCCTCTAAAAATAATAGGAGTGTACGGGTAACCACTCTGATAAAAAGCCGTAAGGGAAGCCTGAACCCCAAATGGAAGATAAGAATACACATAATAAGTAAGGTCATGTGGCCTATCATAATACGCTAAATTTTCTTGACTGGGGGCATCAACGTATTGCCCAGATATACTTGCCCAAGCATACTCACTATTTATTTTTGCAACAGAATAAGTGTACTGAAGCTGAGAACCAAAAATCGCATATCTCCAGTCAATGGTCAAATCTAATCCTTTTGCTGATCCATAGTCTCCATTTGTGGCGACATTGTATTGATAAACACCAGACCTTTCAAGAGTATAACGAGTTAACTGATCCATATCTCTTACCCATGCACCAATCATATACGCCCAATTTTCACCAACCTGAACATTAAAATTTGCTCCATACTGCTGGGTACGTTGAGCATTCATAGTTGCATTGCCAACAGCACCTTCACCTTCTTCAAACAGTTCTTCGGGATCTTCCAAACTATTTGTATTTAAATATACATTTTGATAAATGGGATTTTGAAAATATAAACCGTAATTAAAAGTAAAAGTAGATTTATCCGTAATCACATGGCTAAAGCCTACTCTAGGACTAATTTTATAAGACCACTTTGAGTCTTTCAGAAAAATTTTCTGTCTAGCAAGACCAGCTATATCAGAGGCTTCTTCTCCTACATCCCAAACATCATTATTATTCAAATCAGAATAAAACCAAGGTCGACCAGGACTAAATTTGCCAGTAGTATCGGACCATACCTGCGAATTGTAGTCAACCATATCAATTCTTACCCCATAATTAATTACCATCCAGGGCACCTCGAAAGTATTTTGAATGTAAGCAGAAAACTCTTCTGGCTCTCTAAAATCATCCCACTTACCATTATTATTTGCATCAGTAAATTGTTCTCCTGCGTCCCACCTACCATTTTTCTCACCTGGATCTGCCTCTTCATAACCTTCGTCGCCAAGTAAAAGTCCATCTGGCCCTGTATCCTGCCAATATTCTGCAAAAGTCTGGATCTTAGCGCCAGCACCGAGCCATGGGTTTTTCACCTCATAGAAATTCAACTTATGCGATTTATAATCAATTCCTACTCTTAGCTTCCATTTATCTGACAATTGGCTAGTGACATCAAACCTGACTTCATCCGTGATAGAAGTAGAATTTGCATAAAATGTATCATGCCCACCAAAAGTTCTACCTTCATCCCAAGCCACATTTGTGATTGGATCTGGCATATAATAATATGGGTTTTCCCCTCCTAAAAAGTTAATAAAAGCCCCAACATTCACAGGTTCAAAAAGATATCCTGGAGTATTCTGCCAATCAAGAATCACATTTTCATAGTCCAAAAATGGTTCAAAATCTTCATACATTTCCGGTTCGAGCCAATAAGAACCATCTCTTCTGTAAAGTTCTTTAGTTAATTCAGGACCATCCCATTCTTGGTCACCATCTTCATCCTCAAAAGTTTCACCGGGATCCCAAACACCATTCCCATTTCTATCATCAAAGTCTTCTGCCATTGCCCAATTATAAAGACCTGCTTTAGCACCAAAATACCAACCACTTCTCTCATCAACGTTCTTGTATCTAATTGTGTCACCATCTTCACCTATCGCATATGGAACTACATATTGGTTTTCTGGATCAGAGATTTGCTTATACCCGGCAGGATGACGCCATTCAAACCAGTTTGGGTAACCGTCTGAATCATTATCTCTCCACCTGACTCCCTGAAACTGATCTTGTTTAAATCGTGAGTATCTCAAAGTATAAAATGTGTTTTGGGAAACTGAGTGATTTATCTCAGCATTGTATCTGTATGTATCCCTAAACAGCTCATTGCGGCCTTCATCCCAATAGAGGTAACGAGGGCTAAATGACTGACGATGGTTTTCCACCTGCCAATAAGAGCCATGAAAACGTAATTTATTTGTAAACTTATAACTTAACTTTGTGAAAATATCCCATGTATTATCAAATCCAAACCCTCTAAAACCCGCAACATCATCCCATGGATACACGAGGTTGTTCTGATTTTGCTGAAGAAGATCCGTATCTAAATCTGATTCATTAAGAAAAACTTTATTCCCTTGGAAAACTTTATCGTCAAACTCATATACGCTGTACTTATCTTCTGTGGAGTACTGCCCAGAAATCCAGAATGTCAATTTAGGGATTCCTAATATTGGGCCCCCTACTCCAAAATTATAATCATTGTAGCCTCTATTGAGATCGTAGTTATTTGTTTCTAAATCATTTCCCAAGGCAGAATTAATGAGAGCTCCCACGCTACTTGTCTCAAATCTAAAGTGATATTCTATTTCATCTGATCCAATCTGAGTATGCCAATTAGAGACTGCAGACTGAGCATCACCATATTCTGCATTAAAACCACCAGGTTGCCAATCAAATTGCCTAATAGCAAATAAATTAAGCCTAGTACCCGATCCTATAGACCCAAAAATAGGGTTCCTCAAATACATTCCATCCATCATATATGCGATTTCTCCAGATCTGCCACCTTTAACGTGTATTTCTTCAATACCGCGTTCTTCATGATCTGGAACTGATTTTGTTCTACTTTCAACTTTAACAACACCAGATTGTAAAGTGTAAAGCTCTGTCAAGTCTCGGATTGGAAGAGCTTGAATAGCTTCTTTATCAACAGTAATTTTTTTTGAAGTGGTTCCTTTCTCAACAAGAGGTTTTTCACCAACAACTTGCACCTCATCTCCTTCAACTGCAGCGACAGGAAGTTTAAAATTAAGCCATGAAGTTTGATCCATCACCACATTAACTCCTGTGATGGTTTGCTTTTGATATCCCATCATCTGAACCACTACGTCATATTCACCAACTGGAATATTAAGAATAATATAATTCCCATCCATATCGGCAGCAGCACCTACTCCTACAGAAGGTACATAAATATTGGCTCCAGGCAGCGGATTTTTCTCAATATCAGTTACTTTTCCACGGATTGTACCATCCGTTCCACCAAGAATGAACTCGAAACTGATAAAAATTACTAGAATAGTTTTAAAAATATTCTTCATTCGCTTAACTCTCTTAAATCAAGAGTCTGAATTCCAATCTGATTACTTATGTAAAATGGATCAAAATTAAAATCTGGATGATCTCCAATATCACGAAGCTCGATTGACTTCACTGGATTCGTTATTCTTCTAAATGCATTATTCTCAGATTGCATATCTACAGACGTTAATTCAATTCTATTGAGACCGACCCAAGCCTGATTCTGAGAATCCAAATTATTATTATTTGGAGTCAAATCAGAGTCAAAAGGATGTTCGGTCCATCTTATATAAATTTCACTTTTAGCTAGACCCTTATTTTTAACCAACCATGAAATTGTTTTCTGCCCAAAATCTACACCACTACCAACCATTGTCATTGTGGTAACCATGGTTATTTTAAAACATTCATTCTCAGTAAAAGTTGTATCTTTCGCTGGGACATCAAGACTTGGCCTATGACCCGCCGGAACAGTAACAGAGGAGGATTCAACCTCATATGATTTTTCAATGAAGTATATTGCAATATCAGTAGTATCATAATAAGCGGTATCGATCATTTCACCATCTCTTAAAAGACCATTGGAGGTGTAGTATAACACCTGACTTTCTAGATTTTTTTTACTCCAAAATCCATTTTCAATCTCATTTGGACTAAAGTAAAACCCTATTGGTAAAAAATATGATGGGTATGAAATTTGATTAAGATGATTTGGATTATGAAAAATGTGATAATTGTAAAAACGTTCTGTTTCACCTCCGGTGGTTTTAGACCATTCTGACTTAGTTATGTAATAATCATCCGGACTTGAAACGTCATTAATTATGTGCCCAACTTTTTTTCTAGTAAAAAGAGTAACCAAAGAATCTACATCTTCTACATACTGTTGCTTTACATCTGTAAAGTCAACTTCTTCAATAATATTTTCAAACTGTTCGCCCCATCGGCTTGTTATACCTGCTCCCAAACCTAGCTCCAACAAAACCTGAGGGTTATCTGGATCAACCCAATCAACAATTAAGTTATTTGGCTTATCTCCAATTAAATAGAGCATTTTGTCAGGTTCTCCATCTCCATTAATATCTTTAGGAGTGTACTCTTCTT
>ENA-OSEY01002332-OSEY01002332.1-marine-metagenome-genome-assembly--contig:-NODE-2332-length-12355-cov-4.152386_pt1 | contig 12355 bp, 8 predicted proteins | sample MGYA00248465_ERZ534230 | MGnify/ENA primary metagenome ERZ534230 (study PRJEB26409, sample SAMN06344110) | marine metagenome | isolation source: Sea water from surface | place: Atlantic Ocean:Southern... | reverse complement strand
TTGGCAACTAAAGGAAAAACATGTCCAGGTCTAGTTAATTCATCTGGTTTTGTTTTTGGATCTACTAAAGCCTGTATTGTTTTTGATCTATCATCAGCCGATATCCCTGAGCTAACCCCATGCCCCTTCAAGTCAACAGAAACTGTAAAAGCTGTATCCATTATTTCGGTATTTTTTGTTACCATTGGTTGTAATGACAGTTTTTTACATCTTTTAGATGTCATTGGTACACAAACCAAACCTCTACCATTTTTAATCATAAAATTGACAATTTCTTTGGTTATTATTTGTGCTGGAAAAACAAAATCACCCTCGTTTTCTCTATTTTCATCGTCAACAACAATTAAAACCTTTCCTTTTTTAAAATCATTAATTGCTTCAGAGATGGTATTTAATTTAATTTTCATTTTTTTAACTTGAAGAAACTTACAATTTTTGAACTGAAAAATTCAATATTAAAAATTTCTTTGTCTTGGCTTGCCCTTCTAAACAAATAAATTGACAGAGGAAATATTACCAGTGTTGAAATTATACTTCCAAATGTTGCACTTATTGTGCCATCTTCAGCTGCATTTTTAGAAAAAGTCCCAATGAAGTGATAAATTAAGAAGACCATTAAAGCAAAAACAACTGGATAACCAAATCCACCTTTCCTTATTATAGCACCCAAAGATGAACCTAGTATAAACAAAATAAGAGGCGATAAAGAAATAGCAAATTTTTCATAATAACTCAATTTATGTAGATTGATTAATTTATTTCTAACAAAAAAATTTGTCTTTTGGGTTGAAAGTGTTACCCTTTGGTTTTCAATATTTCGCTGAATGGATTTTAAAATGGGTATTTTATACCTGTCCTCAAAATCATTTAGTATGGTGTTGTGGTTATTGATATTAATTTTATCAATATTTCCTGAACCTTTATAGCTTGTTTGAAAACTATATATTCCTGTTCTTTTATAAAAACTTTCACTAAAATTTTGATATTGTTGTGTGAGTTTTTTTTCGAGTGAATCAACGCTAAACTTGAGTTGTTTTATATTTTGCATGCGAAAAGTATTGTTATATTTCTCTTCGCTAAAATCAACTTCGTAAAACTTTTTTAAATCAAAAACTATAGTATGCTTATCAAATTTTATGGTTGTGTGAGGCTTAAACTCTTTATTATTGTTTCCCTCAGTCAGTATTTCCTCATATCTATATCCATCATTTAGATTGATATTTAAGACATCGAGTGACTCATCAAAAACTAGTTGACCACTTTTTGATTTTATTACAGTTAGGTTATCATTGTATTTGTTTGTTTTATGAATTATAACATCATTTAATTTGTTATTATCAATTCCATATTTATCATCGACTTTTATATTCATGTTTCCCAAATTATTGAATATCCCCTCTGTTATTGCTAGAGTTGGTTTTACTTTTGCTAAATTTTTTCTAAGATTATAAGATTTAAATTCTGAAAAGGGTATCAGATTATTTGAAATAAAAAAAACGCAAAAACAGAGTACTGTATTAAATATCAACAAGCTTTTCATTGATCTAAACAAAGAAATTCCTGATGATTTAATTGCAGCAAATTCATAATTCTCTGCTAAATCACCAAAAGTCATAATTGATGCCAAAAGAACGGTTAGTGGTAAAACTAGTGGTATCAGTTTTGGGCAATAAAAAATAATGAACTTAAATAATATCTCGGCATCTAGCTCCTTTCCAGCTAAATCGTCGATAAACATCCAAATAGTTTGAAAAATAAAAACAACCATTATGATGACAAAAAAACTAAGAAATTTTGTTAAGTAGGAATTTAAAATATATCTATCTAGAACCTTCATAGGAAATTTAAATAATAATCTTCATATGAGGACTTTTTAAAGCCAATATTTAAAGTTTCATCTGTAAATTCAATGTTATTGATCAAAATAGTGGTTTTTGAGTTGTTTCCTTTTGTGTTGAAAACTAATTTAAAAATATCATAATTTTTATCTAAGAAAAAGAGATAAGTTCTCTCTAAGTCTTCAATGTAAAACGAGACATTAATGTAATCATTTTTGTGTTCTATTAAACTGGAGTTAATTCTCTCTAGAAAATTTTTAAAAATATTGATTGGGTTCCAAAGATTATTGTCTGAATATTGTACTATGTTTATTTCTTTGGTACTGTGAATTATATTATAAATTTTCTCTCCGTCACTAATTACATCCATATTTTTGTGATTAATAATGTAGGATGAATTATTTCCAAACATTTTTCCAGACTCTTCAATTATTTTAACATCTTCATCTGTGCTATTCATTGACACAATTAGTTCGTAGTTAAGACTGTACGATTTAATTGATCCATACTTTTTCTTGATGTTTTCTAAATCATTTTGTGCCGAAGTAGACAAAAAAAATAGAGAAAAAATTAAAAAGTAATATTTTTTCATTTTAAATAATCATCTAGATCGATAAGATCCTTAACATTGACTGATCTGGCCTTACTTCCCTCAAATGGACCAACAATTCCTGCTGCTTCAAGTTGATCAATAATCCTTCCAGCTCGATTATATCCTAATTTCATTTTTCTTTGTAGTAAAGAAGCAGAACCTTGTTGTGCACTTACAATAATTTCTGCTGCTTCCTTAAACAATGGGTCTCTCTCAGAAATATCATTGTCAGAACTTATACTTGTTTCTTGATCGATAATTTCTGGTAAAATATAAGGAGTTGTATAACCAATCTGATTACCAACAAATGCAACCATTTTTTCAATCTCTGGTGTATCTACAAATCCACATTGTAGTCTCGTTAAATCGCTTCCTTGTGAAAATAACATATCACCCCTACCAATTAGTTGTTCAGCTCCTGAAGAATCTAAGATTGTTCGTGAATCAATTTTACTTGTTACCCTAAATGAAATTCTAGCAGGAATATTAGCTTTTATTAGACCTGTAATGACATTTACAGATGGTCTTTGTGTAGCTAAAACTAAATGTATACCAACTGCTCTAGCCATCTGTGCCAGTCTTGCTATGTTTGTTTCAACCTCTTTACCTGTGGTCATAATCAGATCTGCAAATTCATCAATTATCAACACTAAATACGGAATGTACTTATGACCGTCTTTAGGACTTAAAACTCTTTTTTTAAATTTTTGATTATATTCTTTAATGTTTCGGCATTTCGCATTTTTTAGCATTTCGTACCTGTTATCCATTTCTTTACACAATGACTTTAGTGTTTTTACTGCAATTTTACTGTCTGTAATAATCGAATCGTTAACCTCAGGTAGCTTGGCTAAATAATGTTTTTCGATTTTATTAAATAAAGTTAATTCAACTTTTTTAGGGTCAACAAGAACAAACTTTACATCTGCTGGATGTTTTTTGTAGATTATTGAGGTTAATATTGAATTAATTCCTACAGATTTTCCTTGACCAGTTGCTCCTGCAACAAGTAGGTGAGGCATTTTTGTTAAATCAACAACAAAAGTCTCATTACTTATTGTTTTTCCCAGTGCTAAGGGGATTTCCATCTCAGCATCTTGAAATTTTTTAGACGATAGTAATGACTTAATTGAAACTATTTTTGGTGACTCATTTGGAACTTCAATTCCAATTGTTCCTTTTCCCGGCATTGGCGCGATTATTCTAATGCCCAAAGCTGATAGCGATAGTGCTATATCATCCTCTAGATTTTTTATTTTTGAAATTCTAACCCCAGCTTCAGGAACAATTTCATATAAAGTGACGGTTGGTCCGATAGTAGCCTTGATGCTCTTTATTTCAATCTTATAATTTAAAAGTGTTTCTTCAATCTTATTTTTATTTTTTGTAAGCTCGTTTTCATCAATTTTGATTGCCCCAGTGCTGTCGTGTTCAATTAATAAATCAATTTTTGGCTTTATAAAAGAACCTAGATCTAATTTTTGATCATAATCGGGCAGATTATTAACATCAACAATTTCCTCTTGTTTCGATTCCTCAATTTCAATCTCAATTTTTGAATCCTGAGTGGGTGAATTTTCTTCAGAATTTTCCTCAAGTTTTGAAAAATTTGAAATTGTAGGTTTTATTTCTTCGTCTGTAATTATATTTTTATTAAAACTGACATTTTTAGAATTTTCTTCATCAACAGTAATTTTTTCATCATTATTAACTGTTTTTATTTTTTTCAAACCATCAAGAAAGTTTTTGAAGTTTATGTTAAAATTTAAAATTATAAAAGAGAATAAAACGAATAGTAATAAAAGTATTAAACCCAAATCTCCTATATACTCTAACAGAATAATATGAATCTCATAACCAAATACACCACCAAAAATTTTGTTTTCTATAAGGTAGCTGAGTGAAATTGATGTCCATACACAAATAACCAAAGCATTAATTGAAATATCAATTAATTTTTTTGTAAAACTATTTATTAGCAGAGATAATCCGTAAAAACTGAAAAGTAAAGGAAAAACAAAAGATCCAATACCAAATCCTTTAAATATTAATAAGTTGGAAATAATAAGACCAATCTTTTTTCCAAAATTTTGAATGTCTTCAGTTGAACTTATAATCTCATCCAACTCAGACTGATCTACTTGCCAATTAAAAAGAAATGAAATCATTGAGATAAAGACTAAAGCTGAAAAAAATATGAGAAAAATACCTGTGATAGTCTTGTATTTATTTTTATTTTCTGACATTAAACTTTTTTTATTTTAAATTTTAGATAAGCTACAGTTAGGGTTGTTATTGGACTTAACCAGTTAAAAATAGCGTAAATAAAATAGTCAAATACACCAACATTTAACACGCTTGACTGGTATGCTCCGCATGTATTCCATGGAATTAACACAGAGGTTACAGTTCCGGAATCCTCGATTGTTCTACTTAAATTAACTGAGCTAAGACCTCTCTCTCTATATGATTCTGAATACATTTTTCCAGGAATTACAATTGATAAGTATTGATCCGATGCTGACAGGTTTACAGTTAAGCAACTGAAGACAGTATTAGCAAATAAACTAAAAGTTGATTTTGCATAATCTAGTAGTGTTGAACTTATCTTTTTTAAAGCACCTATTCCATCCATAGCACCACCAAAAACCATTGCACAAATCACTAACCACACAGTATCGAGCATACCTGCCATGCCGCTGGAATATAAAAGCTCGTCTAAAAAGTTGATATTAGTTTGAATGTTAGTATCGCCAACAATTGAGTTCATTATTACCATATACTCATTAAGTTTTTGATCTGGGGTATTATTAATAATGGAATCTATTGTATCACCTTGAAAAATTAAGGCAAAAAACGAAGCTGATAATGTCCCCAAAAAAAGTGCTATAACAGGGTTTATTTTTTTGATAATTAGTATAATTACAAATATGGGTACTAAAAATAGAATTGGCGTAGTATTGAAAAAGTTTGGTATCAACTCAATGTAGCTTTGATTAGATATTTCATCATTAGGAAGATTAATTAGGTTAAAAAGTAAAAAAAATATAAATGTGATAACTATGGTTGGAAATGTGGTAATCATCATGTATTTAATATGATCAAATAAGTTGGATTCAGTAACAGCAGCTGCAAGATTAGTAGTATCACTGAGTGGGGACATTTTATCCCCAAAATACGCCCCAGATATCACTGCTCCAGCAACCATTCCAGTATCAAAGCCCAAGACCTTTCCAATTCCTATTAATGCAATTCCTACAGTTGCTGAAGTTGACCAACTGCTCCCTGTGGCAAAAGATGTTAAGGCACATATTACTATGCAGGATGGAAGAAAAAAAGATGCATTAATAATTTTAAATCCATAATAAATCATTGAGGGAATAATTCCGCTAAGTAGCCAGGATCCTGCTAAAGAACCAACTAATAGTAATATCAGTATAGGAGTACCTATAGATTCGATGTTTTTGGAAATGGAATTAAAAATCGAGTTAATATTAATTTTATTTTTAACCCCAACCAAAATTGCTAGAAATGCACCAGTAAGCAATATAAATTGATTTGAGCCTTCAAGTGCCGAATCACCGTAGAAAATATAGACGTTTAAAAATAAAAGAAGAATTAAAAAAAATATTGGCAATACAGAGTCAAATAAACTTATTTTAGTAGCAATATTGGCGGTGTTTTTTTCCGTTTTCATTTGTTTGCTAATATATTCATAAAAAGCGACATTAATTGGCTGAATTTAAAGATATAAACGAATAAATATCTACCAACATTTAGTATTTTTGTTTTGTGAAAAATTATGACTTGGTTGTTATTGGTTCGGGACCAGGCGGTTATGTATGTGCGATTCGTGCATCTCAATTAGGAATTAAAACAGCTATAATTGAAAAATATACATCTCTTGGAGGAACATGCCTAAATGTAGGTTGTATTCCATCCAAGGCATTATTAGATTCATCTCATCATTACCATGATGTGGTTCATAACATTTCAAGTCATGGAATAAACGTTGAAGGTGCAATTTCTTTAGATTTTAAAAAAATGATAGATAGAAAAAACAATGTCGTTTCTCAAACTGTAAAGGGCATTGATTTTTTAATGAACAAAAACAACATTGATGTATACAATGGTTTTGCAAGTTTTGTTGACGATCATTTAATCAATATTGAAAACGATACAAATCAAAAAATTAAATTTGACAAATGTGTAATAGCGACTGGATCAAAACCTGCCACGTTGCCATTTATAAACATCGATAAGGAAAGAATAATAACATCCACGGAGGCTTTGTCACTCAATGAAATTCCTAAATCACTGACTATTATAGGAGCAGGTGTCATAGGTCTAGAGCTTGGTCAAGTATACAATAGACTCGGTTCAGAGGTTAATGTTATTGAATATTCAGATAAGATTACACCTTTTATGGACAATGATGTTTCTAAAGAATTACTTAAAATATTCAAAAAAGAAAAGATTAACTTTTATTTATCATCAAAAGTTTTTGATGTAAAGTCAATCGATAGTAATGTGATTGTTAAAGCTGAAAATAAGTCTGGAGAAATTTTAGAGTTTGTTTCAGATTATTGCCTAGTTTCAGTCGGAAGAAAACCCTACACCGAAAATTTAGGTTTGAATTCTGTTGGTGTTGATACAGATAAGTCTGGAAGAATTATTATTGATAGACAATTTAAAACAACTAATGATAATATTTTTGCAATTGGTGATGTTGTTAATGGACCCATGTTAGCACACAAAGCTGAGGAGGAAGGGATAGCTGTTGCTGAAATTTTAAAAAATCATAAACCGCACATTGATTATAATTTAATTCCTAATGTAATTTATACCTGGCCAGAAGTTTCTAGTGTTGGTAAGACTGAGCAAGAACTAATTGAAGAAAAAATTAATTATAAAAAAGGAAGTTTTCCCATGAGAGCTCTTGGTAGGTCTAGGGCAAGTAATGACTTAAGTGGTTTTGTAAAGATTTTAGCAGACAAAAAAACTGATGAGATACTAGGTGTCCACATAATAGGAGCAAGAGCAGCTGACCTAATTACGGAGGCTGTTACCGCGATGGAATTCAAAGCCTCATGTGAGGATATTGCTATGATGAGTCATCCTCACCCTACATACTCTGAAGCACTTAAAGAAGCTGCTCTTGCTGCCTTAGAGAACAGGCCACTTCATATTTAGATTTTTAACGTTTCTAATATTTTTATATACTTAGGAATTGCTTCCTTTATTTCATCCAAAAAAACAAATTCATTAGCAGTATGCGACCTTTCTGAGTCTCCTGGTCCAATCTTGACAGAATCACATTTGATTTTTGATTGGTCAGAAAGAGTTGGTGATCCATAGGTGTTTATGTTTAATTTTTTTGCAACATAATTAATTTGATGATTACTGTCAATTGACTTACTGTTTAGTTCAAGATTTCTAGGCAGTATTTTACAGTCTACATTTTGCTGAAATATCTCCAAAATCTCTTTGTTTGAATATAAATCATTAACTCTTACATCAACAACCATTTTAACATTAGATGGAACAACATTATGTTGTTTACCCGCATATATTTGAGTGATTGTTACTTTTACTTTTCCAAGAGTTTTGGAAACTTTATTAAAATCTAATGCGTTAATTTGATCAATTATTTTATTTATTTTTTGAATTGGATTATTTGTATTGGGGTGGGCTGCATGGCTAGATGTTCCTTCAATTATCAAGTCAAAGACAATTAATCCCTTTTCAGCAATGGCAATTTCCATCTTTGTTGGTTCCCCGATGATTGCAAAATCAATCTTTGGTAGTTTTGGAATAACACTTTTTATTCCATTTTTTCCAGATTTTTCTTCCTCTGCTGAAGCTAAAAAAATCAGGTTATAATTTAAATTCTTGCAATCATAAAAAAACTTAAATGTAGAAAGAAGAGAAACTAATGATGCACCTGCATCATTACTTCCAAGACCATAAAGCTTTCCCTGATCGACAATTGGCTCATAAGGATCGTTTGTGTAAGAATCGTTTGGTTCAACTGTATCGTGGTGTGAATTTAAAAGAATATTAGGTTTTTCTTCATTATAATATTTATTGTAGCAATAGACATTATTAACATGTCTTTTAAAAGGTATGGAGTTTTTATTGAGCCAATTTTCTAATAATGTTGCAGTATTTTCCTCATGAAAAGAAAATGATTGTGTAGATATTAATTCTTTTAATAATTCAACAGACTCTAGATAAAGTGACTCTTCATTCATTTTGAAATTCAAATATACCAATATCTTCATTTTATGTTAATTTTATATGGCGATAATGGATAGAAAAGAAAAAGTTTTTGTAGTTAAAAATATTAGTCATTTAAAAGAAAACCTTATGTTTTTATCAAAATCAAAAGAAAATGTTATTCTTCTTGATTCTAATAACAAAAAAAATGATTATGAATTTATCTTTTCTTACGGTAAAATCAGTGAGTTAAAAAGCTCTGATAATTCATTAGAAAAACTTGATAACTACATTAACAAGGTTAATGATTGGATTTTTGGGTTTATCTCATATGATTTAAAAGAAGAAATTGAAGATTTTAATTCAAAAAATTTAAAATATTTTGATGTTCCTAATTTGTCATTTTTTCAACCATCAACAATTTGGATTTTTGATGGAGTTATACTTAAAGCATTATACTTCGATGAAAAAGAATTATTAGAAGATTGGAGTGAGATTAATAAGATTCATACAAGATCAGTTGATAATAAAAATAATTTAAATGTAGAATTAAAAGGCAGGTTATCAAAAGAAGAGTACATTAAAAAAATAAAAAATATTAAAAACAGAATTAAAATTGGAGACACCTATGAACTAAATTTTTGTTTTGATTTTTTTAATGACAACACAAAAATTAATCCTGAAAATACTTTTAAAAAACTTAATAAACTTACCGAGTCACCAATGAGTGTATACTACAAAGACAAACATTTTCATATACTGTCCTCTTCCCCCGAAAGGTTTATAAAAAGAAATAAGAAAACCATTATATCACAACCAATTAAAGGGACTAAAAAAAGAGGAAAAACTTTTAAGGAAGATGTGTTTCTTATAAATTCATTAAAGAACAGTATAAAAGAAAAATCTGAAAACCACATGATAGTTGATTTGGTTAGAAATGATTTATCAAGAATTGCTAAAAAGGGTACAGTTAAAGTAACAGAACTTTCAAAAATTAACACCTATAAAAATATTCATCAAATGGTTTCAACAATTGAGGCTCAAATTGAAAATGATGTATTTTTTTCAAAAATTTTAAAAAGTACTTTTCCCATGGGAAGTATGACAGGAGCTCCAAAAATAAAAACCATGAAAATTATTGATGAATTAGAAGAAACGTCAAGAGGAATTTATAGCGGTGCAATTGGCTACATCGACCCTAATAAAAATTTTGATTTTAATGTCGTAATTAGGACTATTATTTATGATGATAAACTTTCAAAAATATCAGTTAATGTAGGGAGTGGAATAACTTTCAAATCAAATCCTGAAGATGAGTATGAAGAATGTCTAACAAAAATTGATGCATTAAAAAAATCATTGTCATGAGTCAGTGTGTTTTTGAAAATAATGTTTTAAAAAAAATAAAAGCCCTCAAGGAAAAAAAAATCCTTGTTTGCATGAGTGGTGGCTTGGATAGTACTGTACTTGCTCATTTGCTATTAAAAAATAATTTTAAAATTTCTGTGGCTCATGTTAACTATTCTTTGCGAGGAAATGAAAGCTTAAAAAATGAAAAATTTGTAAGAGATTTCTGTAAATCAAATAAGTTGAAATTGCACCTCAAAAAAATTCGAAAAGGTGAAATAAATAAGTCCATACAAATAGAGGCCAGAAAAATTAGATACGATTGGTTTAAAAAAGTTTTGATTCAATTCAATTACGACTTAATTACTACAGCTCATCATTTGGATGATAATGTTGAAAATATTTTAATCGGTATGTTTAGGAATCCATCAAGAAATAATTTAACGCTTATTCCTGAGCAAAATAAAAATATATTAAGACCTTTCTTAAGTGAAAAAAAGGGTGATATAATTTCATACGCAATAGTCAATGAAATTGAGTTTAGCGTTGATTCTAGTAATTCTCAAGATTATTATTTAAGAAATCGAATAAGAAATATTTTAATTCCTGAAATTGAAAAAATTGATAAAAATTTTACAGAAAAAGTTTCTGAAATTATTGAATCAATAAGTTCTACCAAAATCGATTTTGTAATAGATAATTTGTTCATTCATGAATTAGATTATACAAAGATCAAAAAGCAGGACCTAGAAAATGAGAATTCATTGAAATACTTTATTGAAAATTTGAAAAATTTTAATTTTTATAATAAGAAGGAAATTCTAAATTTTTTGATTTCAAAAACAGGAAAGAAAATAGTATCTAATACTCATACAATCCTGTCTGATAGAGAATTTTTTTTAATAAAGAGAAATGAAATTCTTGACTCAAATGAATATGAGTTAGAAATGGGTATTAATCAAAAACCCTTTAAAATAAAATTAGAGATGTCGGATGAAGCAAAAAAGCCGAATTCTAGAGAAGTATATTTGTATTGTGATATAAAACTTCCATTGATAGTCAGAAGACCGAAGATTGGGGATACCTTCTATCCATACGGTATGAAGGGAAAAAAGAAGCTATCTAAATTTTTTAAAGACAAAAAAATGTCGATTTTTGCCAAACAAAATCAGTGGGTGTTGTCGAACAGAGATGATATTTTATGGATAATTGGCGAAAGAGCAGACAATAGGTTTATAAAAACAAAAGGTAAATGTCTAAAAATTTCTATCTAAGCATATTTTTTGGTTTTTTTTTCAATGTAATCCTAGGTCAAAATCCTATTGAGTGGATAACAAATACTGAAAAAATAAATGATAGCACGTACAATCTAACAACAACCGCTAAAATTGAAAACAATTGGAGACTATATTCTCAGTACAATGAAGAGGGTGGGGCAATTTTAACCGAGTTTATTTTTTCAGATTCTTTGATTATAAAAAATTATTCCAAAGTTATTGAACCTGAGCCCATTACAAAGTTTGATCCAGTCTTTAATTTAGACCAATCATACTTCGTTAATCAAGTTACCTTTAATCAAAGGATTGTGTTATCTGATAATGACGTAGATTTTGTAAATCAAACTGTGTATTATCAGGTTTGTGATGATAGGGTGTGTATTTTTCAAGAACAAGACTTAATGTTTAACCTAAGTGGGATTTCCAATCTAAACAAAACAGTTTTTGATTATAATTCTGTTAAAAGTGAATTAGTTATTAATTTCAACAATAAGGAACTAATTTCATCAGGTCAAGATATTTCTTCAAGTTATATTTCCAATAATTACCTAAACTTATTTATTCTTGGTTTTTTGGGTGGGGTTTTGGCTCTACTAACACCCTGTGTTTTTCCTATGATTCCATTGACTGTTTCTTTTTTCTCGTCCAAGGGAAGTTCAGGAAAATTTCTAAGTGTAATGTATGGTTTGTTTATTGTTTTTATTTACCTGAGTTTAAGTTTGCCATTCTACTTTATTGAAAACATTAACCCTCAAATTTTTAATCAGATCTCAACAAGTCCTATATTGAATTTCTTATTCTTTTTGGTCTTCATATTGTTTGCATTGTCATTATTTGGTTTGTTTGAAATAACATTACCAAGTTCATGGACAAATAAAATAGATAATGCATCAAATATTTCTACCGGTATGATTTCCACATTCTTTATGGCATTAACACTATGCTTAGTTTCATTCTCTTGTACTGGACCTATCTTGGGTTCGCTTTTGGTCGGTAGTATTACATCACAGTCTGGTGCTTTAGATTTAACATTTGGAATGCTTGGTTTCGGCGTTTCTCTCGCATTACCTTTCACGTTTCTT
>ENA-OSEY01002330-OSEY01002330.1-marine-metagenome-genome-assembly--contig:-NODE-2330-length-12362-cov-3.861538_pt1 | contig 12362 bp, 12 predicted proteins | sample MGYA00248465_ERZ534230 | MGnify/ENA primary metagenome ERZ534230 (study PRJEB26409, sample SAMN06344110) | marine metagenome | isolation source: Sea water from surface | place: Atlantic Ocean:Southern... | reverse complement strand
GTGTTTCCGTTGATTTAATAATAATATAAATTAAAATTATGGAATTGTTTGAAGAATTAAATGAAGACCTTGTAAACTTTATTAAAGATCAAAAAGTTTTTTTTGTTGCGACTGCTGTTTCAGAGGGGACAATAAATCTTTCACCTAAGGGATTAGATAGCTTAAGGGTAGTTGAAAATAATAGAATTTTATGGATGAATCTGACTGGTAGTGGTAACGAAACTGCAGCTCATGTTCAAGAAAACCCTAGAATGACAATCATGATGAATGCTTTTGAGGGTAAACCACTAATTCTTAGAATCTATGGAAAGGCAAAGGTTATTCACCATTTAGATGAAGAGTGGAAAGAATTTGTTGATTTTTTTCCATACTCTGAAGGCTCAAGGCAAATATTTGATCTCTCAATAGAACTTATACAAACATCCTGTGGATGGGCTGTTCCTGAATATGAATTTAAAAAGGAAAGAGATATCCTAGATAAATCCAATAAGGTTGCAGGAGAAAAAGGTATTAGATCATATTGGAGGTCAAGTAACACAAAATCACTTGATGGCATGAAAACCAACATAATCGAAAAAAATTTAGGTAAATAAATTAGTTATTTAATGTTTAGTCTTCACCAGTAAATTCAGGAGAAGCTTCAACACCTAAGAAAATCTTACCGAGATCTTCATATAAAGGATGTGCAACCCAACGATGAGTAGCACATGCATGTGAGTCTCTTAATTTTCTTTCTAAGGGACTATGCATACGCATACCACTAGTACCGGCTGTTATATGAATAGCATCAGTAACTTCCATTGAAGCATTTGCAGCATATGTGCATGCAAGTCTTCCAATATGAGTTGAAGATGGTGAAGGTTTTTCTAGACCTGTTTCAAGTTCATCCTCTACTGCTCTCATTGACTCCATTAGGAAGGCTCTTGCAGCTCTTAGCTTTGCCTCAGCCTCACCAATACGATATTGCGCAATTGGTTTTTCACGAGTTGTCGTAGCAGATAACATCGGGATTTTATTTTGCGCAAGATCTACAAATGTATCAATTGCTCCTCTCGCTATACCGATGGCTACAGCTGCTTTGTTATAGGCTAACCTTAAAGCTGTAGGAACTCTATAAACAGGATTTGGATAATGAGCAGGAGTTGTCATAAGCTGAACTGGAACAAATCTCTCTGGAACGATAGCTCCATCAGCAACAACATTGTGACTTCCAGAACCTCTCATACCTGCAACATCCCATGTATCTCTAATGGTCCATTCACTTTTGTTTAAAAACCATAAACGAACATTTGGCATTCCATTTTCATCTAGAACAGGTTCATCATTCTCATAAATTGGAGCAGCCATTAAACACCATTCAGCTTGATGACATCCACTTTGAAAAGTTGTTTCACCCCAAACTTTATAACTCCCATCATCCTGCTTAACAGCTTTTGGAGGTTTACTACCAGGACCGCCGCCGCCGCACATAATTACGCCTGGATTTTCGAGATAAACTTCTTTGGCTAGCTTTGGGTCCATACCACCAGCAACCATTGCATTAATTTCAGATCCAATCATAACATTCCATGCAACGGAACCATCAATCGCAGCTATAGCCTCAAGTACTTCAATTGTTTCACATATAGTAGCATCGTCCCCACCTAATTCTTTTGGAAGCGCAAAGCGAAAAAGACCTTTTTCAACAAGTACCTTTACTGTTTCATCAGGTAGTCTTCTTATTTGTTGGGCTTCATCACCTCCAGCAAGAATATCCTCTTTAAGTTCATTAACCCTATCTAAAAGCGGTATATTTCTTATATCACCACCAGAGTATAATCCTCTAACAAGCTTATCCATTTTCTCCCCTATTTATAAAATTTTATAAACTAAACTTAATAAAAAACCATATATATGAAAAAGTAAATAATAAGACGAAGAAAAAATTTAAATAGTTTTTACATTCTTTATTTATTTTTTAAATTAATCAAAAACTAAAGTTTTAACCTTTCAATAAAATTCTACTTTCAAAGAATAGTTTAACCGCCTTTAATAAAACTGCAGATCCAATATCATAATTTGTATATACTTCTTGAACTTGTTTATCCATCTTTAACCTCTTAAATTATGAATGTATTAAAATTGTACTATTATAAAAAAAGTAAATAGTCTTTATATAATATACAAATCTGTAACTACTCCATTCTCTGCGCCAGATATATTACTAATGTCATTAATACCAAAATAAAATGCTAACTCAGAAAGTGATACATTACTTCCTTCTTCTCCAGTTGTAATATTTCCTCCCAAATTAAAAGTGAATTTATCTGCACCATTAATCGTAATTACCCTATCATCATCAAATGTTAAACGCGCTGCATCCTTTGTCCACAAAGTCTTTTTAACTTTAGTGTTTGAAGCAATTTGTATGGTGTTATTACCACTCGTATCAATAATTTCTATTGAGCTATTCTTTGGCAATAAATTAGAAATAAAATAAGTATCATCCCCATCAAGACCTCTATATGTTTTTGCCTGACCATCAGTCACTATAATATTATTTCCAGATGAAAAATTTAAGGTCCCTGAAAGTGAGCTTTCACTGAGAGATTGTAAAATATTCTGGTTAGGGTTGATCGTCTCAGAAAGTTTTCCTGTTGTTCTTTCTGTCCATCCTGCATCATAAAGAATTGCATATTCTATAGGACCAGGTTCACTCCATCTTTGAGAATACATTTCATCTGACATTAAAGAAGCTATTCCAGATATTCCTCCTTCAGGGTCTAAAACATGATGGTCAAGAGAATCATCATCAGAACGACCTGCTTCGTACTCTGTATAAAGATCCTTACCTATTAGATTAGTTATTCTTTCCGAGGAATAATAATATTGGCCATCTTTTTCTGTTAATGATTTACTATAATGATTAACACCCCAGTATGAGCTTAATGTACCCGCAACTCCCATAGCATGGGTTATTTCATGAGTTATTATAGATATTAAATCATGCTGCCCTTCTGGTAAATTTGAATAACTTGTAGGACTTGGATTTGGATCTATCCAAACATAACTATCATAATTTTTAAATTCATTATTTTCTGTAACAATGATATAAAAACCTAAATCAGGCTCATCACCATTCAAATCTATACCAGATAATTGTTCATATGTTGCAACATGGACTCTATCTTCATTAGTTCCTAGCAACACTCCCGCATCACCACTTAAGTCTTCACCGTGTTCAAAGGCCATTGATGGTAATAAACCTGTCGGGTAACGTTTATCGCCTTCAATTACAACAACAAAATCAAGTGTACCTTTCCATGACAAGGTTTTTGATATTGACTTAATTACATACTCATAATTATCCAATATACCCTTTACTTGCTCTTCAGAAAATACATTTCTCCCTACTACAAATGCATCGCCTCTTCCTTGCTCAGATATTTCTTCTTCATTGTCACCAAGCATTTTAATTGTATAGTTATTTCCAAGAAAAGTTCCTTCTCTTGAGTAAATGCTATTATTTAGTTCATCTGCCATATCAATTAAATATTACTGTCTTTAAGCCATTTAATAAAATTCTTCTTTCAGCGTATAATCTTACAGCTCTTAACAAAACAGCAGATTCGATGTCATATCCACTTTCCTGCATGCTTTCAGGAGATGCACCATGATCTACCCTTAAAATATCCTGCTCGATAATAGGGCCTTCATCTAAATCATCAGTTACATAATGTGCTGTAGCACCAATTATTTTGACACCTCTTTCATGTGCTTGATGATAGGGTTTTGCACCTTTAAATCCCGGTAAAAAAGAATGGTGAATATTAATGCACTGACCATCCAATTCATTTAGGAAGTCTGAAGATAAGATTTGCATGTAACGCGCCAAAACTATTAGTTCTGAACCACTATTTTGATAAATTTCTTTAAATAACTGCTCTTGTTCTGATTTAGTATCGGGTGAAATTGGTAAATAATGAAAAGGAATATTGTTCCATTCAACAATATCTTTAGAAGTTTCATGATTAGATATTACACCTTTAATATCTATAGGAAGAGATCCAATTTTCCATCTATGAAGAAGATCATTTAAGCAATGACCAACCTTACTTACAGCAATTATTGCTTTACATGGCTGTTCAGCATCAAAAAATCTTCCATCAATATTAAATTCTTTTAATTCTATAGAAAATTCTTTTTCCAAATCATTAATATTAAAACCTGAACCATCTTCATTCTCAAAAGCAATCCTACTAAAAAACTTTTTTGTATCATGATCACTAAATGAAGATACCTCTGTCATAAAAGCATTACGCTTAAACAAAAATTGAGTAGCACTAGACAAAACACCAGCTTTATCAGGACAAGTAAATTGCAAAATTATCTTTTTTGTTTCCATAATTAGATACCTAAGGACCTTCCTACAAACCAAAATACTCCAAGTGCTATCAGTGACATACCAGTTAAATTATAGATAAGTTTCTTATAACGAGCCAGATAAGTTTTTCCTAATAAAAAAAGAATAATTAATACAATAGAAATAACTAATATTTGTCCTAATTCAACTCCTAAATTAAACCCTAATAAACCAACAATTAATCCATCCTTAGGTAATCCTAATTCAGTCAGAACACCAGCAAAACCAAAACCGTGAATTAACCCAAAAACAACAGTTATTAAAGGATTCAATCGTTCAGCTTGTTTTCTGTCCTCAAGAAGAATGTTGTAAAAAAAGGTAAAAATAACTAACCCTAACCAAGTCATTAAATTTATATTTCCGCCAGTAAATAAAGATATAAGAGCCAGAATAAAGATAAGTAGAGTTATAATAAAAGCAAAAGGATATTTATTTTTTTCATCAACAGTAAGTGCCTCATAAGCAACTAATAAAATTGTAAAGCCTATCAAAGCTTCTATGGCTTCTCCTGCTGGCTGAATATATCCAAGACTTGCTAATGCAAGGGTTATTGAATGACCTAATGTAAAGCCAGTTATTGATAATAACATTTTTCTGAATTGAAAAGTTATTAAAAGAATAGCGAATAAAAAAGCTAAATGATCATATCCTTCAAGAATGTGATCAAAGCCCAAATAAATATAATCTATAAATATCTCAAATTTACTTTGATCACTTTTTCCTGTTAGGAGAGAAAAAGTTGCCTCTGGTCTTGAACTAGTAAAAATGCTCTCTTGCCAATCAGTGTCATTAATTTTAATTCTAGCGAAATGAACATGGCCAATAGAGACAGGAAAAAAAGAGTTATTTTTAATTAAGATTTCATCACCATTATTTTCACATATAAATTTGATTTGTCCACGAACATAACCATTAGCGTCATAAGATGATTGAATTTCTCCTTGCTTATTACACTCATCTTTTGAGTTATAAATTTTTAAATGTCTTTCTAAATGACGAGCTAGTAATTTGTCCAGGCTGGCTTGAGGTCCTTCTAAAGCAGCGAGCAGCGTTACTTGTCTTGCAGGAACAGTAAAGGAGACCTCAACATCTTTGTCATTTATTTCCCATTTTGAAAAAGATCGACTTAATTGATGGGCATTTAAAGGAAAAGATAACAGAATAAAAATAAAACTTACTAAAAAAATATGTTTATATTTATTGTACATATATGATTTCCGATTTGTTTCTGAGCCATTCAATATAATTTTTTAAAGAAAGCTCATCATTTCTTCTCTCGTACTCGCTTAGTACTTCATTTTTAACAGATTGAAAGTCTCTTTCTTCACCTCGTATCGATGAAAGCATATATAAAAAAACATATCCATTTTGAGTTTCAATTTCTGAGGTGATCTGCCCTGGTGTCATATTTAAAATAATATCTACAAGATCAGGCTCAACATAATCTTTCAATTTTTTTATTGGTAAAAGCATATTAGGTATTTCAGGAAGAATATAATCTCCATATTCTGCTTCGACAAAGTCAAAATCCTCTCCATCAATTAAGAGTTCTCGAATAGTGTCTAATTTCTCCTCATCTTCAGATTGAGATTTATATTCTAAAAATATCTTTTTAATATGAACTTCTGAATGACCTGAAAAAAAATCTTTATTATCTTGATAAAACTCTATCAATACATCGTCTGAGACAGTAAATAATGTTCCTTCAGCAACAATTTTATCAATCATTGAATTAACAATAGATTTTCTGACCATTCCTTCTGTCTGAGGTAGATCAATCTCTAAACCTCTTTGTAAGAGCAATTGTTCATCAATTAACCTTTCAAGAACAAGACTTTTATCTTCTTCAGTAATTTCGTTTCTCTTATTCATAGATAATGCTTGTAAAGCTAAGTCCCAGTCTGCTTGATAAATTGGATGACCATTCACAGATACCACTGCGTCAGATATTTCAATTTTATCATTTGGAATGATTACACTATAAAGGAGAAAAAATAATCCTAATAAAACACCAAAAAAAAGAATTAATCTATTATTCATTCTGAGCTTTTGAAATAAAAATTGGTGAAGACCAAGCTCTATGCTCAACTTTAGTTAAACACTGATCATTTTCATCGATTCTAAAATCACCATAACATGGATTAACCTCTAAACAATTACCTTGATCATCATATGTGCACTTAAGCGCATCGCCATTAATTGTTTCAGTGGCTTCTTGAATTGCTCGAGCATAATAAACAGCAGGTCTATTATCTTTGATAAAATCTTTATCTTCAAATTTTACCTCACATCCATTTGTATTGTTTTCACATGGAAGTGACAACCATGGATCCATAATTAACTCACTTACATTTTCAGTTGTATTTACTTGAGGAGTAATTTTAATAATCTCAATTCTAATTACCTTATGTCTTTCAGATGAAGGGTTGTAACACTCACCAGCACATAATTTTTCTACTCTGTCACCAGACATGCCTTCAAATGTAAACTCAGGACATCCAGGTAATTGTTTGAAAGATCCAACAGCTTTTACTACAAAAATAGGATTTTCTGAGATTATAATTTCTGACCCCATTGGTTTCAATGTATTTGAAGATACTTCATCAAACCATAGAAGCATTCGAGGACCTGAGGTTGCATAAACTTCTTTTCTATCGAGAGCATCCCAGATTCCGTCACGACTTCTGGATTCGCTATGTACAGCCGCCAAGCCGCCTTGTGTCCAAAAGCTTTGTTGTCTTTCTAACTCAGTTAGTTGAAAAGAAAGACCACTATTAAGAATATCCTCTCGAGAGAGCTCTAAAACTGAAGCTGGTTTCTTTTTACTGATAGGAAATGTTCTATCTTTCCAAAACTTACTTCTTATCTTGATCATTTCTGTGTTTTTTAATCTATCCACAGGCTTATACCCTGTACCAGGTCTTGACCTGTGATTATCAGAGGCTGATATAAAGCCCCATTTGAAATTTATAGGCTTTTCAGAGGAAAAATTGGTAATTGCTAAACCATATTGCACTGAAGTTAGAGGGTTATGATTAAAGGCTGGTAGGAAACAATCTTTACACTGACCAGAATCAAGCCAATCATCAGGTGTTTCACCAGTAATTAGAGTATGACCACCTAAACCAATATTAGCAGTAAATTCTCTAGTTTTTTTAGCTCTTTCTTCACATTCAGCCTTACTTAATCCTTCTCGCAAACACCTTTCTTCAATTATTTGACCTGCCCTCCAACAAGAAGGTAAAAATTCAGATGTTGGTTTTGGGCAAACAGGATTATTCAGACTCCCAATAATTTGTTCATAAGACCGATATTCCTCAGCGTTACCATGACCAGACATAATTTCAATTATTTTCATTTTTTCTGGTCTCATCTCTGGTACTAACTGTTTATCCCATGAACTAGATGGTGGTGTGTAAAAACCCCATGTAGAACCATGTGGAATAATTAAAGGATCAAGATTCTGTTCTTCAAGTTTTCGAATTAATTCGCCTGGAGTATCAGCGAATTCATAACAATCACTTGAGAGATCTTCTGATGATTGGTTTTTGGGACAAAGTGGTATATCTCTCACCTCATTTATAAAATAATTAAAATCTGAATAATCTTGGAAATTTAAAATATCTAAAACACCAACAATCGGTGGTATTAAACTTTCAGTATTATTTCTTAACGCATTAGTGGCTGTTCCACCTGCTCCAATTGGTCTTTTTGATAACTTGCTCTCCTCAAGGTCTTTAAAAATGACATTTTTATGACCATAATGCTCTTCAGGCGTTGGTCCTACTTGAGTCCATTCAAATCCAACAAAAGGGATAACATCATTTGTTTCAGAACCATTTTTAAAAGAACATTGTCTTATAGAGTCTTTGGTTTCTTGCCATTTTCTTGGTGTAGAGGCCTCTGCGTGATCAGTAATTGCCCAAAAATCTATTGAAGAACAATATCGAGCATAATCACAAGCATCAGCCATGGGGTGAACCCCTTCTCCACCTAGAATTGGTAAAGACCACCAAAATGCATCTGTTGAAAATGTCGTATGTACATGAAAATCTCCAAAAAGAATCTGTTTACCTCCGTAGGATCTCATTTTTTTTTGCAGCATCAATTTGAGCCTGTGATCTTTCAGCAATTATTTCTATAGGTAAGGGTAAGCTCTGAGGTGTTTCAACATGACGGGGTTTTCCATGCCAGCCCATATAAACCGAAATTAAAAAAACTGGAATCAAAGCAATTAATAAGATAATTATTTTCCTCATTTATACCTCCAGTAAATTATTCAAAAGCCCTGAGAAATTGCAGCCTCTTTTCGGACAATTTCTGGGCCTCCAAGAATCTGCCTTGTTAAACCTATTCTTTTAAACCAGTAATGAAGACCTAATAAATCTGTGAAACCCATTCCACCATGAACTTGTGTAGCAGTTCTAGCAATATCATGTGCTACTTCAGATAAATGTGCTTTTGCATGACATGCTGTTAAGTGAGCTTCTTCAGGAATATTACTTTGAGCATAAGATGCATACCAAACTAAAGATCTGCATGGTTCTAATTCTGCAGCCATTTCTGCACACATGTGTTTTACTGCTTGAAACGATCCAATAATTCTATTGAATTGCTTTCTCTCAAGAGAATACTCAACGGCTTTATCTAACATGTTTTGAGATGCACCAAGTAAATCAGCTGATAAAATAACTCTTCCTGCATCAATAATTTTCTTTATCAAGTCTTTGCCGCCATTTATCTTGTGGGCATTGCAAGAATGAAAAACAATTTCGGACATAGCTCTTGTTGAGTCAATAGTGGGAAGGTTAGAAATCTCTATTTTTTCATTTGCCGTTTCAACTAGATAAAGTTCATCCTGGATAGCTGTAATAATAATGTCTGGATCTATCTCAGAGTCAATTGCGAAAATACTTATTCCAGATATCTTTCCACTATCGATAGTTAATCCTTTATCTTCTCTTTTACTTATATGCTCACTAATAGCTACGCCTGAAGTACAACTGCCATCGGCTATTCTTGGAAGCCACTTCTCAGCTAAATTTTTGTTTTCATCATTATTCAAACAGATTGGTGTCATTACAGAATTACCAACCCAAATTGCTGGTGCAGCAAATTTTCCAATCTGCTCAGCAACTAATGATGCTTCAAGAATTCCTAAACCAGATCCACCTAATTTTTCTGGAACTAATAATCCATTAAGACCCATTTCTAAAAATTCTTTATTAATTTTATTACTGAAGGTTTTTTCACCTGATGCTTGTGACCTCAACTCATCTAAATTACATGATAAAGACAACATTTTAGATACACTATCAACTAATAATTCTTGTTCTTCTGAGAGTGCAAATTCCATTATTTTTTTCCTTCTTGTATTGGTTTTGGTTCTCTTGGCATACCTAATCCGATCTCACTAATAATATTTTTTTGAATCTGAGCTGTACCTCCGCCTATAATGAGACCCAAATCAAACATATAACGCCACTGCCATTTACTTGAGTCATGATCATGATTACTTTTTCCATATATTGTTCCAAGTTCACCAAGAAGATCGATGGCGAATCCAGCTAAATCGTGATTTAGCTGACAACCATTTAATTTTACTATTAATTTTGCCATTTTAGCATCCAAACCTTTATGTGATGCAGTAAGAGATCTTAAGCTATTAAATGACATACTCATAACCCTTGCTTGTAAACGCATTAATCGATCTAAGTGGACAGGATTATTAATTAATTTATCACCATTAATTGTTTCGTTTTGCATAATATCAATTATTTCTTTTAATCTTGTTGATGCTTGATTAGGATCACCCAACATTCCTCTTTCGTGAGTTAAAGTGGCATTAGCAACAAACCAACCTTCGCCTCTATTTCCAACAATGTTAGATTTGGGGACTCTGACATCAGTAAAAAAAACTTCATTGAATTCTGCATGACCAGTCATTGTCATAAGTGGTCTTACATCTATACCTGGTGTCTTCATATCGATTAAAATATATGAAATACCTTTGTGCTTGGGTGCATCTGCTTCTGTTCGAACTAAACAAAACATCATGTCTGAAAACTGTGCACTTGAGGTCCATATTTTTTGTCCATTTATTATAAAATCATCACCATCATCGACGGCTTTAGTTTGAAGGGATGCTAAATCAGAGCCAGATCCCGGCTCAGAATAACCTTGGCACCAAATTACCTCGCCCTTAATTGTTTTTTCTATCCAAGATTTCTTTTGTTTTTCTGTCCCAAGCTCTAAGAGAGTAGGTACTAGCATCGAAATACCTTGATTTGCCATACCAAGAGGAATTTGAGCATTGGTAAACTCTTCGGCTATAATTCTTGATTTAAGCACATCAGGTTCTGCTCCAAAACCTCCATAACCTTTGGGTATTGTTCGTGCCGCATAACCATTTTTAATTAACTTATCTTGCCATTCTAATTCATCTTTGTTTGGCCTAGCAGGGTTTCTTGCCTTACCTACCATTTTTAGATTATCTTTTAAAAATAATTTAATTTCTTCTCTAAATTTTTTGTATTCCGGGCTTGGTTTAAGATCCATTAAACTCTCCAAACATTCAAATAACCAAATTATTATGATCGTGTTGTATTTTTGATATTTATTACTATATATAATATGTTCTAAAAAAAAAGGATTAGGTTGTGAAAATTCATATGTATAAAAAGGCATTAGCTTTTGTTACATTTTTATTAATGTTCAACTTAATGGGGGTTAATGCAATGGAAAATAAAGCTTTTTCATTTAAATTTATATCAATAGAAGGCAATCCAATGCCTTTAAGCGACTATCAAGGTAAAGCATTATTAGTTGTTAATACTGCATCTCAATGTGGTTTCACACCTCAATATGAGGGACTTCAGAGTGTATGGGATAAGTATAAAGATAAAGGTCTTATCGTTATTGGTATTCCATCAAATAACTTTGGTTCACAAGAGCCCGGTCAAGAAGGTGAAGTAAAGGAGTTTTGTGAAACAACATTTGGTATTAATTTTCCAATGACATCAAAGGAAGATGTAAAAGGTGAAAATGCTCATCCATTTTATAAATGGCTTAAAGAAGAATATGGTAAAACCCCTAAATGGAATTTTCACAAATATTTAATTGCACCTGATGGAACTCTAGCAAATTCTTTCTTATCATTAACTAAACCTCAATCAAATAAAGTTACAAAGGCAATAGAAATTGTTCTACCAAACAACAATTAAATTTATTTTATTATTTTCTTTTTTAACTTCTTTATTTTTCTCAAGCTATCTCAATGCAGAAATTTCAATTGAAGGTCATTGGGCTCGAATTACTCCAAGTGGTTCTGGTTCCATTTATATGGAGATAATTAATAGTAGTAATGAAGATGATAGACTGTTGTCAGCATCATCAGATCAAGCAGGAATGGTTATGATACATAGATCCATAAGAGATGGAGATATTTCTAAAATGATACATGTTCATGATGGAATATTTGTACCAAAAAAAAGCTCCGTTAAACTTAGACCTGGTGATTATCATTTAATGTTAATGAATATTAATGAGGATTTATCACTTGGTGATAAGATTACAGTCACACTAAATTTTGAAAAAAATAATTCAATTACTATTAATCCTATCGCAAAATTAAGACCTCCAAATATGCACAATCATAAATAAAAGCCACACATTATAAATGCATGATAAATGCATGGCCTTTAACTTTTGTTATTAGATACTTAATTAAGCAGCTGTATAACCGAGAATAGCTTTAGTCTCTAAAAATTCTTCAAAACCAAATTCTCCCCATTCTCTTCCATTACCAGATTGTTTATAACCCCCAAAAGGTGCTGAAAAATCAGGCCCGGCACCATTTACATGAACATTTCCTGATCTTATCCTTTTAGCAACACCTTGAGCTCGTTCTTGACTACCTGAAACATAACCAGAAAGACCATACTCTGTATCATTTGCAATA
>ENA-OSEY01002328-OSEY01002328.1-marine-metagenome-genome-assembly--contig:-NODE-2328-length-12364-cov-7.053471_pt1 | contig 12364 bp, 9 predicted proteins | sample MGYA00248465_ERZ534230 | MGnify/ENA primary metagenome ERZ534230 (study PRJEB26409, sample SAMN06344110) | marine metagenome | isolation source: Sea water from surface | place: Atlantic Ocean:Southern... | reverse complement strand
AGATTCAAGTGTGACTGGAGTTCAGACGTGTGCTCTTCCGATCTTATTGAATTTTTAGATAAACTTCCGAAAAATATAGAGCCAGTAGATCTTGACTCAAGATGTACATTTAAATCAAAAAACATTGAATGCGATTTTGGAAATTGGAAAGCTAAATATAAAGAAAATTTTGAGATTGTTATTAGAAATATTAATAATGATGTAATTGATAAAAACGTTATTAAATCACACAAACCTAGATTATCTGGTGATGCTGACAATATTTTGTTAACGACCAAATTTACTTTAAAGAATTTCAAACAGGTTTTTAATGAAAATGAGTTTTTAGATTTATTATTAACTACTTTTTATTTTACTTTTTTTGGAACGGTTGGTGCTATCATTTTTGGAATGTTTGCTGCACAGCTAGTTAATCAAAAATTTTATGGCAGGACTTTTATGAGAAGTATTTTGTTGTTTCCATATGTTGGGCCAGTAGTTGCGTTAGCATACACGTGGACTTTATTGCTAGATCCAAATAGTGGGACTTTAAATGCATTGCTAGTTAATTTTGGTATTATTGATAAACCAATAAATTTGTTAGGTCAGAAATATATGACACTAAATCTTTTGGGTTTTGATATTAAATTAAGATTAGCCTTAACCACTGTAATAATGTTTGAGATTTGGAGATATTTTCCCCTGGCCTTCTTATTCATTTTAGCAAGATTACAAGCAGTTCCAAAAGATTTGTATGAAGCTGCTGAAGTTGATGGAGCCGGTCCTTTAAGAAAATTTATAAATATTACACTCCCGCAGATAACAGCAATTTTATCTATTTTATTTATGATTAGATTTATTTGGAATTTTAATAAATTTGAAGACATTTTTCTTTTAACAGGCGGGGCGTCTGGAACAAGAACATTGCCTATAAATGTTTACCAACAAGGTTTTGCAGTTTCTAACATTGGTATGGGATCGGCAGTTTCGATAGTGATAGTTGTGTTGTTAATAATTTTTATGATTATTTACTTCAGATTAATTGGGAAGCGTGCAAATGAGATATAAACCATTATTAATTTATTTATTCACGTCATCAATTTTTCTAACATTGCTAGGCTCTATCTGGAAAATAATGGCAACCCTTCAAGGATTAAATTTAACAAATATAAATTTTAATATTAATTTTCTATTAGCTTTAATATTAAGTTTTACTCTTATTTTTATTGGTAAAAAAATAAATCAGTTAATAAAAATAATAACCTTTTCTTTAATTTTTACCACTATTTATGTTTTTATTAATGAGGGTACTCCTATTTGGTATAATGCCGGAGTATTACTAATTAGCTTATTTTTTATAAATAGAGTAAAAAATTATGATTTAAATTATCTGAAGGAAGATTTTATATCTGAAAAAATTATTTTTGATTTTCTTTCCTTATTTGCGATTGTTTTTTTTGCATTTGTAATTTTATTTCCATTTTATTTGATGTTTGTAACAAGTTTTAAAACCCAGGCTGCATTATTATTTAATCCATTAGATTTAAGTATTAATTTTACAAATAATATTGTGGATGTGTTTAAATCTTATTTTGTAATTTTTAAAACATATGATTTTGGAAGATATATTTATACTAGTTCAATAGTTTCAATAGGAACTGTTATTATTACTTTGATCTTTGCAATACCTGCGGCTTATGCAGTTGCAAGATTAAACTTTTTTGGCAAAACTTTTTTGTCTACCTCAATATTAATTATATATATGTTTCCTGCTATTGTTTTGGTGATACCTCTTTACACGGTCTTTAGTCAGTTAGGATTGAGAAATTCCATCGAGGGTCTTTTAATTGTGTATACTGCTACCACATTGCCAGTAGCTATTTATATGCTCCAAGGATATTTCAAAAGTATTCCTAAAGAAGTCGAAGATGCTGGTCTTATAGATGGGCAAAACTGGTTTGGTATTATAGTTAAGATTATTATCCCGCTTAGTTTGCCGGCGATTGCGTCAGTAGCATTATATGTTTTCATGATTGCATGGAATGAGTTTTTATTTTCATTAATGTTTTTAGATAATCCAAAATCATTTACGTTATCTAGAGCTATAAACCATTTAACTGGAGATGCAGAAACACCTAGACAATATTTAATGGCTGGATCTGTAGTAGTAACACTGCCAATTCTATTGATATTTGTTTATTTTGAAAAATATCTTGTTAGTGGGTTAACCGCTGGTAGTGTAAAGGGTTAATGAAAGTTTCAATTGATAAAGCAAAAAAAACTTTACTTGGTAACAGAAGAAAAGGATACACTTTACCAACCAATAATAAACTTTACCCTGCTCAGTGGAATTGGGATTCTGGCTTTATTGCTCTAGGATACTCTTACTTTAATTTAAATTTTGCAATAAAAGAAATAAGTACATTGTTAGATGGGCAGTGGAAGGATGGAATGGTCCCACATATTTTATTTCATAACACAAGAACAAATTATTATCCAAATTATACTGCATGGAATTGTGGTAATAAAATCCATTCATCTGGAATAACTCAACCACCAATATTAGCAACAATTTTAAAGGAAATTTTAAACAAAAATAAAATTAACAAAACTCAACTTTTAAATATTAAAAAAATAATTAAAAAAATCAAAAAATTTCATGAATGGTTCATTAAATTTAGAGATCCAAAAAAAACTGGTTTGGTATCAATTTTACATCCTTGGGAAAGTGGATATGATAATTCCCCTATATGGGATGAGCCTATGAACAAAGTAAAAATTGAGAAAAATATTAAATATAAAAGAGGTGATAATAAGGTTGTAAATCCAGATTATAGACCACATGATATTGATTACGATAGATATGTCACAATAAAAAATAATTTAAGAAAAATTAAATATAATCCAAAAAAAGTTTATAAATCCTCCTTTTTTAATGTCGTAGATGTTGGTTTTAATTCAATATTTTTAAAAGCAAACAAAGACCTAGTTACATTATTAGATGCCTTTGGTTTAAATAAAAATAAAATAGATGGATACATCAAAATGACAGAAAAAAATTTCCTTAAATTATATGATAAAAAAAAAGGAACTTTTTTTTCAAAAGATGTAAAAAATAATAAAAAGATCTACATGCCATCAATAACCAATTATTTTGTATTATTTGCTGATTTGAACAATAGTAAAATTAATAACAAACTAATTGAAAATCTTAAAAAACATAACCCTAAAGAAAAATATTTTTTTTCATCAATTAAACCAAATCATAAAAGTTTTGAGGAGAAAAGATACTGGAGAGGCCCTGTCTGGATTAATTGTAACTGGTTTATTTACAAAGGATTAAAAAATAAAGATAAGTTTTTTTCTGATAAAATTAAAAATAAAACTATTGAAATGTTAGAAAAAAAAGGTTTTTTTGAATATTACAGTTGTAAGAATGGTAAACCAATGGGTGCAAAGAATTTTTCTTGGTCTGCCGCTTTGTATTTAGATTTAAAGTTTAATTAATTTTTCTAACGATAAAAACGTAAATTATTGAAGTTAAGAACATTACTATCGCATAAGTAGCCGTAGGTATGAGATAGGTTATTTCAGTAAAGAGTTGACTTGCTACAAATACAGCTAAAGTTCCGTTTTGAAGTCCACACTCAAGAGAAATAGATTTTCTTTGTGAAACTCCGCTGGCAAGAAATTTTGCAACATAGTAACCGATAAACATCATGACAATATTTAAAACTAAAGTAATTAATCCAGCTTGTTTAATATAACCCATTATATTCTCCCACTCTTCAACCCATATAGCAGCAAAAACAATTACAAATAAAAAAACTGAAATTCTTTCAATCAATTGAGATTTAGACATAACAAAGTTTGTTGCGAATTTTCTTATTAACATTCCAATAATTACTGGAAGAGTTACAACCAAAAACATTTTCATTGATATTCCTATCATTGAAATTTCTTTTGAAATTTCCGTAACTTCTAATAATTCTGCAGATTTAAATACAATAAATGGAACCGAAATAATGCTGATTAAACTTATAATTGCTGTTAATGAAATTGAAAGAGCCACATCACCGTTAGCAAATTTTGTAAGTACATTAGATGTTACACCACCAGGTGCAGCGGCAATAATCATTACACCAAGAGCAATCTCTAAAGGTAAATTAAAAATTTTAAGTAGTAGAAAAGCAATAATTGGAAGCAGTATTAACTGACAAATTAATCCAACTAAAAAATCTTTTGGCTGTTTTGCTACTCTTAAAAAATCTTGACCGGTTAAACCTAATCCAAGAGCTAACATTATTAGTGCGAGAGCTATAGGCGCAATTTTTGTTACTACTTCCATTTATTAAATAAGTTTTGATATTTGTATTGATGTATCACACATACGATTTGAAAAACCCCATTCATTATCATACCAAGATAGTACTCTACTAAATTTATTTTTTACAACTTGAGTTTGGGTAACGTCAAATATTGAACTGTGTGAATCATGATTAAAATCTTTTGAAACTAGTGGCTGTTTATTAATTCCAAGAATACCTTTTAGCTCAGCACTAGCAGCTTTTGTCATGGCATCATTTATACTATCAGCAGTAACATCTTTTTTTGTAACTAATGTAAAATCGATTAAAGAGACATTTGGTGTTGGAACTCTTATGGCCGTACCATCAAGTTTTCCTTTTAGACTTGGTAAAACTAAACTCATTGCTTTAGCAGCTCCTGTTGAGGTAGGTATCATTGCTCCCTCAGTAGATCTTGCTCTTCTTAAATCTTTATGAAGAGTATCTAATAATTTTTGGTCTCCTGTGTAACTATGAATAGTAGTCATATATCCATACTCAATACCAAAACTATTCTCCAAAACCATTGCAACAGGAGCTAGGCAATTTGTTGTGCAAGATCCATTGGAAATAACATTGTGCTCTTTTTTTAAATCTTTACTATTTACTCCTTGCACAATTGTAAAATCTACATCTTTTCCTGGAGCTGATATAATAACTTTTTTTGCTCCGGCTTTTAAATGTTTGCCCGCAGTTTCTTTATTCAAAAATAAGCCTGTACATTCTAAAACAATATCAGCACCAACTTTACCCCAAGGTAAATTTGCTGGATCCCTTTCAGCAAAAACTTTTATATTTTGATTTAAAATTTTAAAACCATCTTTTGATGTACTTACATCATGTGGTAGAGTTCCGTGCGTACTATCGTATTTTATTAAATGGGCATTGGTATCTATGGAACCAAGATCATTAATACCAACAACTTGAATTTTATCTTTGTAATTCTCTAATAAAGCCCTGAGAATTAGCCTTCCTATTCTTCCAAAACCGTTAATTCCAATTTTTACCATTTATAGTTTCACTTTGTATTCTTTAATCCGCTTTAATGATTTCATCAACAATTATTTTAATAATTAGAATGTAAATAAGCTTGTTATAAAAAGTTAATAACAAATTTTTTATCCTTACAAATAGACTCTACAAGTGAATACATAATAGGAAAATCTTTTTTAGATAGGTCTTTTAAAATCTTTGGTCCTATTTCAAATGCCAATTCCGCACCCTCAACTGTATCGTTTGGCATAAACTTTTTCTTTGCCTCAGAATATGAATAGCCCTCACCTAAGTGTTGTCCCATTTTACGGTTTCTTCCACCCGCAATACTAACGTATAAATCCCCTAAGCCAGCTAATCCATAAACCGTTTGTTCTGAACCACCAAATAGCTTAATAAATTTTCCCATCTCAATCACAGATTTTTGCATCAATATAGCTGCTGTGTTTAGATCTTTTGCTGAACCAATAACCATTGAATAAAAATTTTTTATTGCAGCACACATTTCAACTCCAACAACATCTTTAGAATAATCCATAAAATAATAATTGGTTTTCACTAGCTTGCCTACAGCCTCAGCTGAGGAAATATTCTTATTAGTAAAAACTACTCCAGTTTTGTTTCTTTTAGATAAATCTTTAGCTAAACAAGGTCCTGCTACAGCTGAAACATTCGGGTTTTTAAATAAATTTGTTAATATTTCTAATTTGTCGTTTTTAATTGATAAACCTTTAGTAAGTAAAAGTAACGGGGTTTTTGAATTTGAGGAATTAAGTTCACTTGAAATCCAATTTATCCCCTTTGAATTTACACCTAAAACAACGACATCATATTTTTTATTAATTTCTTCACTAAGGCTTTTAGAATTTAAAAATACAATTTTATCTGAAAGTTTACAATTAAGATTTTTGTGAAAACTGTCCTTATTTAAATTATCAATTTGATCGTTTTCTAATGGAGATCCTATAAGTGTGACGTCATGTTTATTATCAATGCATGGAAAAGTAAAAGCTGATCCCATTGCACCTGCTCCAATTATTAATATTTTACTCATAATTAATTTTTAATAAAAACTTTTTGTATTAATATAAAAATAGAAATTAATTCTACCTTAGCAACCACCATAAACAAAATAATTGATATTTTTGAAAATGATGACAAATTCACAAATTCGATCTTTTCCATACTATAAATATCTGACGAAACTGTGTTTGTTAAGGTTAAAATTGATAATTTGAAGGAATTTTCGAAATCTAAAAAGTCCACTAATAAAATACCACTTAAAAGAAATATGCTTATAAAAAATAAGATAAAGACTATAAAGGATATTTTAATAATTTCATTTGTAATTTTCTTATCAGAAAACATTATTTTGTTATTTAATATTACATTAGGTTGAACAAGCCTGTATATTTCTATTAAAAATCCTTTGACTAAAATATAAATTCTTAAAAATTTAATTCCAGAGGTTGAAGATAAAACGCAACCACCAATTATTGTTAAAGTTATGAAGTATAAACCATAGTTATTCGGTATTGACGTTATGCTTATACCAGAATTACTGATACTGCTTAAAACGGTTAATAGTGATTGAAGAATATTAAAATCGCTTAATAAATAAAAAATCATAGTAAATACAAAAATGCTAATTATTATATAAAGATCTTCTTTATGATCTTTTAAATTTTCTCTTTTTAAAAATAAATTATAAAGTAAATAAAAATTCAATATTGATATTATAAATCCTAAAGATAAAGAGACAGACTGATAATTTGTTTTAATAATATTATCCAATGAATCCGTTGGAAGAAAACCGCCAGATGATATAACTGTCATTGTTAAATTTAAACCATCAAATAATCTTATTCCTGATAGTAGAAAGATTACAAAAATTAAAATCGTTAATGTCAAATAAATAAAAAAAATTCTTGTTGAAACTATTCGTAGATTTGGTGCAAAATTTATTTTATTTTCCTGGTTATAAGTTAAATCTAAAAGTTTAAAATTTAATTGTTTGTTTGAAAAAATAAGAACTAAAAATATTAAAAAATAAAGCCCCCCTATCCATTGAGACGATGATCTCCACAGAAGTATAGGGTCGTCTAAGAACCTTATATTTTCAAAAATAGTAAATCCAGTGCCTGTTAATCCAGAGATGCTTTCAAAATAAGATTCTAAAAAAGAGACTTTATATTCGCTAAAGTAAAAGGGTATTTGAATAAAAAAACTTATTAAAAAATAAATAAGTAAAATAGTAAATATTTGCTCAAAAATATTGATGTTCTCTTTTTCTTTTTTTCCAAAATTATAAAGGTTAAATCCCACAATTAACGATAAAAATAAAACAGCAATGTATGTTTGTATGTTTAGTAAGTAATCAAAATAAAAAGAATAAAAAATATTTAGTAAAGCCATTATTGAAATTGGAAAACAGCTAAGACCTAAATAGTAAATACAGGGCTTTAATTTCATTATTTTAGGAAGTTATACTAAAAAGATTTTCAACTTGTTTTAATTGATCTCTTTTAGATAAAAGTACAACAATATCATTTTTTTCAAAAACAGATGTTGATTTTGGCATCATAACTTTACTTTTTCTTACTATTGCCCCAACTCTTACTTCTTCTGGTAAATTAGAGTCTTTAATTGATTTTCCAACTAATTCTGAAGTTTCTAAAATTTTAGCTTCTAAAAATTCATATTCTCCATCTAATAATGAATAAACTGTATCTATAGTTCCTGTATGAACATGTTTCATAATTGTTGATACAGTTGTCATTCGAGGATCGACTAAATCGTCTATTTTCAATGACTCTTGAAGCAAATTATAATTATGTTTGTTTATTATAGCTATGGTTCTTTTAGAAGGAGTATATTTTTCTGCTAGTACGCATGCCATGATATTATCTTCATCATCATTAGTTAGTGCAAAAACTGTTTCGACTTCCTCAATATTAGCTTCTTTAAGAATTTTTTCATCTAAGGCATCACCACATATTACAATTGAAGAAGAAAGTTCACTGGCTAAAAGCTCAGCTCTACTTTTATTTTTTTCAATTATTTTTGTTCTTAAACCATCTGCACCCTCTAGAAGTTTTGCTAAATGCAAACCAATATTTCCACCACCTATTATAAGAATTTTTTGTGCCGATTTTTCCTCGTGTCCAAAAACAGATAAAAGTTTATTAATTTGATCAGTACTTACTACTAAATACACTTTGTCACCAACATTCATTACATCATCTTTTTTTAAAAAAACAAAAGAATCTTTTCTTTGGGCTCCAAAAATATGAGCTTTAAACTCAGGAAATTTTTTTGTTAAATCTTTTAAGGGTAGGTTGATAATTGGACATCCTTTATCGATTGATATCTCCAGCAACTTTACTTTGTCTTTTACAAAAGGAACATTATCTAATGCTCCTGGTGCCTCAAGCTTTCTATATAATGATTTAGCAACTTCACGCTCGGGCGAAATAATCACATCAATTGGAATGTTTGATTTGCTGTATAACTTACTCCACTTTCCATCTAAAAATTCTTGCGATCTAATCCTTGCTATTTTTTTTGAAATATCAAATAAAGAGCTAGCAATTTGACATACAATCATATTGATTTCGTCATTTCGAGTGACTGCAATAATCATATCTGCGTCTTTTGCACCTGCGTTTTCTAAAACTGAAGGTAATGTGGCCTTTCCAACTATCCCTTTAACATCTTGTGTATCATTTATCTTTTTAATGTCTTCAGATGACTGGTCGATAACTGTAACTGAATGACCCTGTGATGAAAGCTGTTTACTTATTGAAAAGCCGACCATGCCGGCACCACAAATTATAATATTCATTATTAGTTGATACCTTTAATACCTAAAGATTTTAATTTTCGATGAAGAGCAGATCTTTCCATTCCAATAAATTCAGCTGTTTTTGAAATATTACCTTTATTCTTTCTTAATTGATTAAGCAGATAATTTTTTTCAAAATTTTCTCTAGCTTGTTTTAGAGGAAAGGACATTGATGATGAGTTTTCGTTAAGATTTTGTGCTGAATTTTTATTTAGAATCTCGTTAAGCAGTCTAGTTATATTTGATTTATTTTCATTTTGAGACAATATTGAAATTCTCTCAACTAAATTTCTAAGTTCTCTAACATTCCCTGGCCAGTCATAACTATAAAGTAATTCCTCATCAACATTCAAATTAATTTCTGGAATACCATTTATCTCTGATATTTTTTTTTGAAAATATTTAATGAGTATAGGAATATCATCTGGTCTTGAGCTTAATTCGGGAATATCTACAGGAACAACATTTAATCTATGATATAAATCTTCTCTAAAATTTCCTATAGCAACTTCATTTTTAAGATCTTTAGATGTTGAGGATATTATACGAATATTTACATTAATATCCTTAGTTCCGTTTATTCTTTTAAATTTTTGATCAATTAAAACTCTCAATATTTTTGCTTGAGTATCAAGAGGTATTTCAGAAACCTCGTCGATAAGAAGCGTTCCATTTGACGCTTTTTCTAAAAACCCATAAGAAACACTACCATCTTTATTTTCTGATCCAAAAAGCTCATTTTCATAATTGTCTGATTGAAGTAATGCACCATTCATTACAATGAAAGGGTTTTTTGAACGATTTGAATTTTTATGAATTTTTCTTGCGACAAGTTCTTTACCTGATCCAGTAGGTCCATAAATTAGAACTCTGCTATCTGTTGAAGACAATTTACTAATTAGTTTTTTTATTTTTTGAATTTGATTACTTTCACCGACAAAATCAAACGAATGAAACATTTTATTCTCTAATTTAAGATTTTCCCTTTTCAGCTTAATATTTTCTAATGCTCTACTAATAAAGTTTAATAATTGTTCTGTAGCAAATGGTTTAGTTATAAATTCATATGCGCCCAATTTTAAGGACTCAACAGCCATTTCTACGTTTGCATGTCCAGAAATCATTATAACTGGAACTAGGTCAGTTATTTTTTTAATTTTTTTTAATAAATCAATTCCATCTTTATCACCTTTGTCCAATTTAACGTCTATGATTGCTACATCTGGTAATTGTTTATCGATCTCGAAAGAAGCTTGATCAAAATTTGCTGCTTCCCTTACAATATAGTTTTTGTCTTTGAGTATATTTGATATCAGATTTCTAATATCAAAATTATCATCAACAACTAAAATTTCATTTTTCATTATATAGCCGGTAGATATATCTCTATTCCTGCCCCAGTTGTTTTTTTAAGAAAATTAACGTCTCCATTATGTTCATTTATAATTTTGCTTACTATCGGTAAACCTAATCCAGTTCCATCTTTTTTTGTTGTGTAATAAGGTTTAGTTATATTTTTAATATCGTTGAAACCAGGACCATTATCCAGCATTTTGATCACTATATATTCATTATTTCTATCGATTTCTACAACAATTTTACCTTGAAAATTCTTATCTTTTTGTTTTTTTTCGTCGATAGCTTCTAAAGAATTTTTTATAAGATTTAAAAAGACTCTATATAGTTGATCACTATCACCATTAATATTGAAGCTTTGCTCTTTAACTTTTATTATTTTTAAGTTTAAGTTCTTGTCTGACATTTTATAAAATTCTACTGCCCGTTCAATTACTTTTGCAATATTAATTTTTTTTAAAATAGGTGAAGGCATTCGCGCAAAATCAGAAAACTCATTAACTAACTTTTCAATATCTTTGATTTGTCGATTAATTGTACTTAAATAATTTTCAAAATTTTTACTCTTATCTTTTAATTGATCTGAATATTTTTCTTTTAAACTATCAATTGATAATTGAATTGGAGTTAATGGATTTTTTATTTCATGTGCTAGTTTCCTTGCAACGCTCTCCCATGCTGAATATCTTTCTGAAACTAAAAGTTTATCCTGTTGTTTTTTTAGTCTTTCTATCATGTTATTAAAATTTTGATTAAGAGATTTGATTTCTTCATCGGCATCAACATCTGGTACTCTACTGTCTAATTTACCAGCACTTATATTTTGTGATGCAGAAATTAAATTAATAATAGGTTTTGTTAATCTTTGTGCAAATGTTACGGCAAGAACAACTGTTAAAAATAATAATAAAGAAACAATAATTATATAAATAATTGCAAATGTAATTTTTATTCCACTCCTATTATTTTCGACTGTATAGTAAAAATTAACAGCTTGTTCCGTTTCATCTAAATACTGAAGCAGTTGAGGCTGGATATTTTTGGAAATATAAAGATATGTATCAATAAAGTTATTAAGTTTTATTATAAATGATGTTTTATTTTCCTTTGATAAATCTATGGAAACAGGTTTGCCTTCTAAAGTTTTTTCAAAAATTTCTTCTGATGGAATTGAAAATTCTTCTTCTGGGTTACTGACATCTGCAAGTAAAATAGTACCTGAACTGTCAATAATATAAAGATCGTCAACTTTCCTTAGATTTTTTTGTGTCCTTACAATGCTAGAGAATCTTTTTGGATTAGAAAAAAAAGTTTGAGAATACCTATTTAAATCAAGACTAATTAAATAAATATCAGTTTCAACAGCTTTTTGAGTTTCTTCTATATAATTTTTTGCAACTTGATATGAATTATTTACTGCAGAAGTAATTCTTTTATCAAAATATTTTTGTAAACCTACATTAAAAAGAATTAAAGAAAAAATCGCAATAACCAAGGATGGTAGAAAAGCAAATAAAGAAAATTGTAAAACATAATTAATACTTGTTTTGGAACCAGATCTTTTTTTTGAATATTGAGTATATAATTTTGATGTTTCTTGTATTAAAAGAAGTAAAAAAATTAATAACAGTGTTACATCTAACATTAATAAATATTGAAGATTATCTTCATTTAAAAAAAGGAAACCCTGATTTATAAATGTTATAAATGTGAATACTCCAAGTATTACACATAGAAGGGAAACACTAAAAAACCACTTAAAATTTTTAATGGTATTAATCATTTTAAATACTTAACATTTTACATAAATATGAGGTAAATTAATATAATGAGTTTTTGCTTAATT
>ENA-OSEY01002327-OSEY01002327.1-marine-metagenome-genome-assembly--contig:-NODE-2327-length-12366-cov-2.788022_pt1 | contig 12366 bp, 14 predicted proteins | sample MGYA00248465_ERZ534230 | MGnify/ENA primary metagenome ERZ534230 (study PRJEB26409, sample SAMN06344110) | marine metagenome | isolation source: Sea water from surface | place: Atlantic Ocean:Southern... | reverse complement strand
TGTGTTTTTCCCAACCCTACACCACCATATAAAAATAAAGGATTAAAAGTAACAAGGCCACTTTCAGCCACTCTTTTTGCAGCTGCATGAGCTAATTCATTTGGTTTTCCGACTACAAATCTATCAAATGTAAATCTTTTATCTAGTGGTGATGATGGTAGTTCTATATTTTTATTTTCTTTTTTATTTTTAATATTAGATAAATTTATATCTCTAGTTTGAACGTTAGTATTTTCATTCTGAATAGATAATGTTTCATTGGTTTTATGTTCAAACAATAGATTTTCAATATAAATTTCTTCATTAATAAAAGTCTCAATTATTTGATCCCTATAATTTCTGTCTATCCAATTGGCAATAAAACTGCTTGGGACATGAAAATAAGCCACATTGTTTTTAACTTTTACAAGAGAGAGCACTTGAATCCAATTTTTATATATATCATGACCTAATTTAGATTTAAGTTTAGATCTTATTTTTTCCCACGATTCATCCATTTCTAAATCCAGATATTTCACTGCTGTTTCCACGGTAAATCTGAAAATTTCCAACCATTCAAATTTCCCCTCCTATTATCTTTGGACAGATCACCTTCAAACCCAAATTTCACATTAAAGCAATTAATTTTGTCTTTTAGTTCTAATTTCTTATTAATGTGAAATTGTATTGAATTAGCAGCATGAAAAGATCTGGACCCAGAACGACAAATAAAAAATAGATTTTTGGTTTGCTCAAAATTAAGTTTTGAAAAAATTTCATTTTCAAAATTAAGGTTTTTATCCATCAAGGGATAAAAAGCCCACTCACAAAAAATTACCTCGTTTTTCATATCTTTGCTATCTGGTACGCCAACAAAACTCCACTCAGGTTTGCTCCTTACATCAATTAGAAAGCAGAAATCATCTTGAACCAATTTCATATAAGCAAAAGATGGCTCACATTCCTCGATAAATGGCATTTTATCGGCATAATCATTATAGTGAACCAAAACAATTCCTTTTCAACAGAAGTAGTCTCAATGAATATTAATAATTAATTCCCTTACACTTTAAGAGAATCGATAAGTATTAGTTCAGATTAAACACTGCTAAATAATGGATCAATAGGAATGAAACAAGAACATTAAAAAATATTTCAAATTATTTTGAAATAGCTTTCACCCGAGACGACAAACGTGAGATTTTTCTACTAGCTGTATTTTTATGAAAAATACCTTTATTAGCTCCTCTCATAATTTCTGGTTGAGCTAATTTTAAACTTTCCACTGCAGATTTGACATCTTTAGATTGAATTGCTTCTTCAACCTTCCTAACAAAAGTTTTAATCCTAGACTTTCTAGCCTTATTTACTTCAGTTTTTCTTTGTATTTGTCGAACTCGCTTTTTAGCAGACGGTGTGTTAGCCATTTAATATCTTTCCTTTTAAAATTAATTAATGCTGATTACATAGACTTAATCAAAAGTCAATAATAAGAAGTTATCTATCTGTGAATTTTGGTGTTCTTTTTTCTATAAAGGCGGACATACCCTCCTTTTGATCTTCTGTTGAAAATAAAGAATGAAACTTTCTTCTTTCAAAATTTATTCCCGCAGCTAGATTTGCTTCGTATGAAAAATTTATAGATTCCTTAATAGCAATAATAGAAGACATGGATTTTTCACTAATTTTTTTTGCTATTTCAATAATCTTTACTGGAAAGTCTTTTTCTGAAAAAATCCTGCTTACCAAGCCAGCTCTTTCTGCTTCTTGTGCATCCATATATCTTCCCGTTAAATGCATATCCATTGCTTTAGATTTACCAACTGTTTTTGGAAGTCTCTGCGTCCCTCCAATCCCTGCCATTACACCGAGGTTGATTTCTGGTTGTCCAAATTTGGCAGTATCAGAAGCAAATATAATATCACACATCATAGCTAATTCACATCCACCTCCTAAAGCGTAACCAGAAACACCAGCAATTAATGGCTTTCTGAAAGAAGAGATTATGTTATGCTCTTCTGTGAAATAATCTTCCAAATACATCTCATTTGAGTTTTTTTTCTCCATCTCTTTTATATCTGCACCAGCTGCAAAAAACTTTTCAGATCCAGTTATCATTACGACTCTTACGTTTGAATCATTACTTGATTTTTTTAAAACCGTACAAATTTCAGTTAACATTTTATTATTGATTGCGTTAAGAGATTCCGGACGATTAAGTCTTATTAACATTACTGTTTCATGATGTTCTAAAATAAGAGTTTCATAAGCCATTTTTTTCTCAATAATTTATTAAAAACAATGCTCCATACAACAATATGGTCAATAGAGCCAGCATTAAATTTTTCAAGATTGACAGTTTATACAAAAAAAGGTTGAACGACCAGATTGTACTTTTCTTTTAATTTTACCTTTGCAAAGTACCCTTTTACAATTTAATCTTTCTCTTGAATATACACTGAGTAAATTTTGAAAATATCCTAACTCTCCACCTGTAGCTTTGAAATCTTTAAGTGATGATCCTCCAGAATTTATTGCTTTTTTTAATACATTTCTTAACTCTTTTACTAGTGAGTAAAAATCCTGTTCTGTCATTTTACTGCAAATTTTAAATGGAGAAATTTTTGCTTCCCACAAAGCTTCGCAAGCATAAATATTACCAATACCTGAAACGATTCCTTGATCCAAAATTGCTGCTTTTATTGAACATTTTTTATTTTCAATTTTTTTTTGCAAAACTTGAGAAGAAAAATTATTACTAAGTGGTTCAGGACCTAACTTTGAAAGCCATTTGTGAAAGAATAATTTTTCAGATCTTATTAAATCAATTGCACCAAATCGTCTAACATCATTAAAGACCATTTGACTTCCATCATCGAAATCAATTTTTATATGATCATGCTTTCCTAGTTTAACTAGAGTATGTAAAAACACACCCATTTCTTTTTCTTTTGAGGGTTTCCTATATTTATCAAAAGGATTATATATTAATAATCTCCCAGACATACCTAGATGAATAATTATCGTATAATCAACATCTAAATTTATAAGTAAAAATTTACCTCTTCTGCATATTGATTTAATAATGGAACCTTCTATTAGTTCTTTCATACATGTAGGAATAGGCCATCTCAAATCTTCACGAAATTGTTGATATTTAGAAATTTTTTTTCCTAAAATTTTGAATTTTAAACCTCTAGATACAGTTTCTACTTCTGGTAATTCTGGCAATAAATACACCTCATTATTTTTTTGAATTTAGAAATTCATTATAGTATTCTTTTAAAACAAAGATATAAATTTAATTTAAGAACATGAAAAAAACAGCTTTATATTACAGTAAAATATTTTTAGAGCATATAGTTCCTAATGGTCATCCTGAAAACAATAATAGGATTAAATTTATTATTAAAAATATTAAAGAAAGCAACTTTGAGAATCTCAAATTTAAAAATGCAAAACCAGCAAACAATAATATCTTAAAATTAGGACACACTGAACGTTACATAAATTGGCTTTCACAATTAAAACCAGCAAAAGAAATAATAAAAATTGACCAGGACACTTTTATGTCACCAAAAACTCTAGAATCTGCAAAAATTGGTGTCGGTTGCCTTGTTGATGCTATTGACAATGTTTTAGAAAAAAAATGTAGAAATGCATTTTGTTTATTAAGACCTCCAGGCCACCATGCTGAAAGGGAAAAGGCCATGGGTTTTTGCTTTTTTAGTACAATTGGGATTGGTGCAAAATATTTAAAAAAAATTAAACAATTATATAAAATAGCAATTGTAGATTTTGATGTTCATCACGGAAATGGCACACAAGATGTTTTATGGAATGACCCAGACTGTCTTTTTATATCAATTCATCAAGATGAAATATTTCCATTTACTGGAAGTAAACAAGAAACAGGCATAAAAAATAATATACTTAATATACCAGTAAATGCTGGTTCTAACAGCAACGAATTTCGAAGCATTGTTGATAATATTATTATACCAAGATTAATAAAGTTTGAACCAGAATTCTTATTAATATCTGCTGGATTTGATGGTCACCAAGATGACCAAATTTCTCAAACCCAATGGGCAGAAAGTGATTTTATTTATATCACAAAAAAATTAAAGTCTGTTGCTAATCAATTTTGTGAAGATAGAATTGTTTCTTGTTTAGAAGGAGGATATCATCTGGAAAAGCTATCCACGTGTTGTGTCTCACACATAAAAACATTAATGGAGTAAATATGTCAAAAAACAAAGAAGAAAATATAACTTTTGAACAAGCAATTGAAGAATTAGAAACTATTATTAACCGTCTCGAGGAAGGAGACGTACCATTAGATGAAACTATAAAATTATATGAAAAAGGCTCAGAATTAAAAGATTTTTGTGAGAAAAAACTACAATCTGCTGAAGTTAAAATACAAAAAATAAACCAAAAGACAAAAACTAAGGAAATAACTATTGAAGATTATAAATAATAAAAAATCTATTAAGCCCAATGATTTTTTAAAAGAATTATCCATTTGTTGCGATAAAACAAATTCTCATCTTAGAAGATTACTACCACCCAAAAGTGAAGAAAAACTTTATGATGCTATTAATTATTCAATTTTTAGTGGAGGAAAAAGATTCAGAGCATTTTTGGTTATACAGGCAGCTAAGCTTTTTGATATTCCTGTTGAAAGAGCTTTACAAGCTGCATCTGCCATAGAAATTATTCATACATATTCTTTAGTCCATGATGACTTGCCATCAATGGATAACGACGATTTTAGGAGGGGTAAACCTACTATACATATTAAGTGGGATGAGGCTACTGCAGTTTTAGTTGGAGATGCATTACAAGCTTTTGCCTATCAAATACTTTCTTTTGAAGAAACTCACCCCAAATCTGAAGTTAGACTTAATTTAATAAGAACTTTGTCTGAAGCATCTGGGTTAAAGGGAATGGTATTAGGTCAATCTAAAGATTTAGAAGCTGAAAAAAATAATAAATCACTTGAATTGAAAGATATTATAAGTCTCCAAAAACTAAAAACTGGAGCACTTTTTAATTGGTCTTTGAAATCAGCAAATATTTTGGCTGAACAGAATCATGATTCTTTAGAAAAATATGCTGATTCCATAGGTTTAGCTTTTCAAATAAAGGATGACCTCCTTGATCATGAGGGAACTATGGAAAAAACAGGGAAAAAAGTAGGTAAAGATAATGCAGCAGGAAAAGCTACTTTGGTTTCTTTATTAGGAGTAGAAAATGCAAAAAAAAGGTGTGTAGAGCTGTGTGAAGAAGCTTGTGATTCTCTAGATTATTTTGGAACAAAATCAGAAATATTAAAAACTGCTGCCAGGTTTACAATTGAACGTGGTTTTTAGTATGAAGTTGATATTTTTTCTTCAATTGCTGCACCCAAAGAACGTACACCTTGCATTAAACCTCCATATGTTTTTGCTGGTCTTGATTTTGAATTCCAGCCATAAATATCAAAGTGCAAAAACATCTTGTGGTTATTAGTAAATTTTTTTAAAAATAGTGCAGCCGTTATAGCCCCTGCCATACCACCTAAAGGTGCATTATTTAAATCAGTAATGTTTGAAGATAATTCATTATTGTAATCTGCATAAAAAGGAAGCTGCCAAACAGGATCTTGCATTTTATCTCCACATTTTTTTAATAAGTTGGCAAATTTATTACTGGTAGAAAAAAAGGGCGTTATGTCTGTACCCATTGCAACTCTGGCTGCTCCGGTTAGTGACGCAAAAGTTACCAAAATGTCTGTATTTTTTTCTGTAGCATAAGTCAAAGTATCAGCAAGAATTAACCTACCCTCTGCGTCTGTATTTTTAATTTCAACACCCATTCCACTTCTAGAAATTAGAATGTCACCTGGCCTAAAAGATTTTCCTGATACCGAATTCTCAACACAAGGTATTAATATTCTCAGATTTAGTTTTAAATTCGATCTAATTAAATAGTGTGCTAAACCTAAAACTGATGCAGCACCTGACATATCTTTTTTCATATTAAGCATACCAGAGCTACTTTTTAAATTTAGTCCACCACTATCAAAACAAACACCTTTTCCTATCAAAGTAATATTGAAAGATTTACTAGATCCTTTATGAGTTAATTCTAGAAATCTAGGTTTCTTTGATGATGCTTTCCCAACCTCATGAATTAATGGAAAATTTTTTTTTAGATCATTACCAAATACAACTTTTAATTTTGTTTTATGAAAATTTGAAAATTTTTTAACATAGCTTTCAAAAAAGTCAGGATTAAGAATATTTGCTGGCAAGTTTATTAAATCTCTTACTATAAACTCACTTTCAGCTAAGTATAATGTTTTATCCAAATTAGGAAAATTAGGTAAACTCAGTATCGGACTTACAGTATTTTTTCCATGTTTGATTTTTTTATCAAAATCTTTAAATGAATAAAAACTTAAAAAAAAACCTAATGCTAATAAATTTATATTCTCAGTTTTTGGGATATTTTTTAAGAAATAGGTCCCTTTTGGTAGTTTGGAAAGTATACTACCTATTAAAAATTTTGAGTAATTCTTTTTTATTTTTTTTAACCCAACAATAACTGCTGAAATTTGACCATTAGTATCAGATAAAACTATCCAATTACCATATATTGAATTAAAACCTATAGCTTTTAAAAAATTATAATTAGCTGAAGTAAGTTTCTTTTTTATTTTAGAAATATTAGTTGAGAAATAAACAGGTATTGCCTTTTTTTCAGAACGAAGAGATATTGACTTTGTATTTATTCTTTCTATGGATTTATCTATCAATTATGAACCACCCTAATTTAATTTAAATTTTTTGATATAAAGTTCTGCTATTTGAACGGCATTTAGTGCGGCACCCTTTCTTAAATTATCTGAAACACACCATATATTCAGACCATTTTCAATAGTAGAATCTTGTCTTATTCTACTTACAAAGGTGTTATAATCGCCAACACATTCTATGGGAGAGATATAACCTCCATCTTCTTGTTTATCAACAACTAAAATACCTTCAGAATGTCTCAATATTTCTCTTGCTTCAGATTCTTCCATAGGTTTTTCAAATTCAATGTTTATAGACTCAGCATGTCCTACAAATACTGGCACTCTTACACAAGTAGCAGTCACTTTTATTTTGCTATCTAATATTTTTTTTGTTTCTGCTGCCATCTTCCATTCTTCTTTTGTTTGACCATCTGGTAGAAAATTATCAATATGAGGAATAACATTAAATGCTATTTGTTTCGTAAAATTTTTTGGCGCAACCTCTTGACCTGGCACATATATTCCTTTTGTTTGTAGCCATAACTCGTCCATAGCACCTTTCCCAGCACCAGAAACAGATTGATAAGTTGAAACAACAACCCTTTTAATTTTTGCTCTATCATGTAATGGTTTTAAGGCTACTACCATTTGGGCTGTTGAACAATTTGGATTAGCAATAATATTTTTATTTTTGTAATTATCAATGTCTAGAGGGTTTACCTCAGGAACTATAAGTGGAACTTTTACATCGTATCTAAAAAGTGAAGAGTTATCAATTACAGTACAACCATTTTTTGCAGCCTTAGTTGCATATTGTTTTGTGGCTTCAGAACCAATCGCAAATAATGCAACATCCCAGTTTTTAAAATCAAAAGTTTCTAAATCTTTAACTTTCAATAATTCATCGCCAAAACTTATTTCAGTTCCAACTGATTTTCTACTTGCAAGTGCTGCAATTCTTGAAACAGGAAATTTTCTATCTGATAATATATTAAGTATTTCCCTACCAACATTTCCCGTAGCACCCACAACGGCAACCGAAATACTCATTTTTGTCTCCTATCCTCTTTATAATTGTAGATTAAGCTCATCTAAAATCTCATTGCAAACTTCTTTAGTACTTGATGGTTTTTGATTATCTTTTTGTAGCAAATCAGCGGTTCTTATACCCTTACTTAGTACTCTCTCTACTGATTTATCTAACAGTTCAGCTTCTTTTTTTAAATCAAAAGTATATTTAAGTGCCATTGAAAAACTCAATATACAGGCTATTGGGTTTGCTAAACCTTTCCCAGAAATATCTGGGGCTGAACCATGGACAGGTTCATACATGGCCTTTAATTTACCAGTAGCATTTTTGTTTCCAAGGCTTGCAGAAGGTAACATTCCTAAACTACCAGTTAACATAGCCGCACAATCAGATAATAAATCTCCAAATAAGTTATCAGTAACGATAACATCAAATTGTTTTGGCCATCTAACAAGTTGCATTGCTCCAGCATCAGCATACATGTGACTAAGCTCTATTTCTGGGTAACTCTTATCCCTAATTTTCTGAACTACGTCACGCCACAATACTCCGACTTCCATGACATTAGCTTTCTCCATAGAACAGACTTTTTTATTTCGCTTTTTGGCTATTTCAAAAGCAGATATGGCCACCCGTTCAATTTCACTTTCTGAATAATAAGTTGTGTTAATAGCATATCTTTCACCACTTTTTTTGTTTATTTCTATCCCTCTCGGTTCTCCAAAATATGAACCAGAACTTAATTCCCTAACTATCATTATATCTAGACCTGAAACTATATTTGGTTTCAGAGAAGAATAATCTGATAAAGCATCAAAACATTGTGCTGGCCTTAGATTGGAATATAAATCTAATTCTTTTCTTAATTTTAAAAGACCTCTTTCTGGTTTGAGGGAAAACTCAAGATTATCGTACTTCGGACCACCTACTGCTCCTAATAAAATTGCATCAACTTCATTTGCAATTTTTAATGTCTCGTCAGAAAGCGGTGTACCATACTCATCGTATGCAGAACCTCCTACAAGATCAAATTTTGTTTCAAATTGAATTTTTAATTTTTTTTCAAACCATTCTATTATTCTACAGACCTCATCCATAACTTCTGGACCAATACCATCTCCAGGTAATATTAATAAAGAACCTACAGTCATAAGAACCACCCTTTCGAAAATCTTATATTATGAAAACATCAATCTTTTAATTTTTAAAGATATATGATCTATTGTCCAAGCCATGGAAATTTGAGAAAATATGAATCTTCAAATGATTTAATTCTATCAAGCTTTTTCATTGTAAGTTCTATATCATCTAATCCGTTTAGTAAGCATTTTTTTTTAAATTGATCAACATCAAATGTGATAATACTTCCATCAGGTCTTTTAATTTCTTGATTTTCTAGATTTACAGTCAAAATTGAATTTGAACCTTTGAGAGCGTCATCCATTAATAAATCTCTTTCTTTTTTTGGTAAAATGATAGGCAAGATTCCATTCTTAAAACAATTATTGTAAAAAATATCTGCGAAACTTGTTGAAATAATAGCTCTTATTCCAAAATCTAATAAAGCCCAAGGAGCATGCTCTCTTGAGGAGCCACATCCAAAATTATCACCAGCTACAAGAATATTAGTATTTCTATACTTTGGTTGATTAAGAACAAAGTCTTCAATTTCATTACCTGACTGGTCATACCGCATTTCATCAAACAAATTTTTCCCCAAACCAGACCTTTTAATCGTTTTTAAAAATTGTTTTGGAATAATCATATCAGTGTCAATATTTATTAAAGGAAGTGGAGCTGCAACAGACCTTACTTCAGTAAATTTTTCCATATAATTATCCTTTTTCTAAATAAGATTTCGAACATCAGTTAAATGACCTGTGATGGCGGCAGCGGCAGCCATAGCAGGGCTCATAAGGTGAGTTCTTCCCCCCCTTCCTTGTCTTCCTTCAAAATTCCTATTTGAAGTAGCTGCACATCTTTCTTCTGGACTTAATTGATCTGGATTCATAGCCAAGCACATAGAACAACCTGCTAATCGCCATTCAAATCCAGCTTCTTTTAATTTTTGAGCTATTCCCTCTTCCTCAGCCTGTTCCCTAACAAGACCTGAGCCTGGAACGATCATAGCTCTTATTCCTTCTTTTACTTTTTTTCCTTCCATAATTTTGGCTACTTCTCTTAAATCTTCAATTCTACCATTAGTGCATGAACCTATAAAAACAGTATCAATTTTTACTTCCTCTAATTTTTGACCTGGGATTAAACCCATGTAATTAAGTGATCTCTCAACCGCCTGTTTTTTTTGCACATCAAAATCATTAGGATTTGGAATAATTTCATTTATAGGTAAAACATCTTCAGGACTCGTACCCCAAGTAACGACAGGAGCAATATTATTTCCATCAATAACTACTAGTTTATCAAATCTGCTACCATCATCTGAATATAGTTATTTCCATGAATTAATAGCCATTTCCCAATTTGAACCTTTTGGAGCATGTGGCCTTCCTTTTATGTAATCAAAAGTTTTTTGATCTGGAGCAATCAATCCAGCCCTTGCACCACCTTCAATTGCCATATTACATACTGTCATCCTTCCCTCTACAGATAAATCTGATATTACAGATCCTGCATATTCAATAACGTGGCCTGTTCCACCTGCTGTACCGGTTTCACCAATAATTGATAAGGTTACATCCTTGGCAGTTACACCCAATCCAAGAGTACCATTAACTTCGACTTTCATATTTTTTGATTTTTTTTGAATTAATGTTTGGGTAGCCAAAACGTGTTCCACTTCACTTGTACCAATTCCATGAGCTAATGCACCAAAAGCTCCGTGTGTAGCTGTATGACTGTCACCACAAACTATTGTCATTCCAGGCAAGGTCCATCCTTGCTCTGGTCCTATTATATGAACAATCCCTTGTCTTATATCGTTTACTGGATAATAATTTATTCCAAAATCAATAGCATTTTTATCTAATGCTTCAACTTGTATCCTGCTTTCTTTGTTTGAAATACCTTCTTCTCTATCTAAAGTTGTTGGAACATTGTGGTCAGGTACTGCAATTGTTTTCTCTGGTGACCTAACAGTACGATTTGACATTCTTAATCCCTCGAAGGCTTGAGGACTAGTTACTTCATGCACTAAATGTCTATCAACATATAGAAGAGAAGTACCATCATTATCCTCTGTAATTAGATGATCTTCCCAAATTTTGTCATAAAGTGTTTTACATTCTAACATTATAATTAACCTCACTTTATAAAATTTGAATTAATTTCACTTATCATAAATTGAATAAAAATACATTAAATATTTAGTACTAAAAATCTAATTTCTTCCCTTGCTGCCATATCTGACTACTAGTTTTAATAATCCCAGTTTTCATTTTAGACCAATTATAGATAGGAATATTCAAATAATTAAAAAATTCTTCATCATCTGATTTTAAATAACCAAGTCTTATCAGTAAAGTAACGATTAAACATTCTGCTGCTTTTTTTGAACCATCACAAATTTTTAGAGCAATACCTAAACCTTTATCTAATAATATTGCAGTATAAACTCCATCTGCTCCAACTTTAACAATTAAACGACCATTAGATTTTTTTATTATTTTGGTGCATAAACGTTCTTCTCCTGCAATAAGATCTGGATGGCTAAGAACTGCATTTTTAAGATCCTCAATATATCTTTTTCTATTCTGCTCCAATTGATTTGGATTTGAAAAAACAGCCATTGCTTTAGCCAGTGATTTTATTGAGCATGCAAAATTTGGGGCACTACAACCATCTAAGGCATGAACAGGGTTTTGAAATCCCGTAATTTCCTCAAATGTTTTTTTTACAATTTTTTGAACAGGATGATTAATATCTATGTAATTTGACTTATAATCATTCTTATGAAGAATTGTTTTAGAAATGGTTAGAAAACTTAAATGCTTTCCTGAACAGTTATTATGAAGTTGAGAAGGATTTTCTCCATTTTTTTTTAATTTTTGTTTCTGAGTTTTATCATAGGGTAAATGACATCCACAAAGCAAATCTTGTTCATTCAGTTCTATTTTTTGAAGCCAATCTTTAGCAACATTTAAGTGAATTTCGCCCCCACTATGAGAAGCACAAGCCAAAGCTAAATGTTTAGGACCAAGTGAGAATTGTTTTGCAGAACCTGTTTCTAATAGTGGTAATGCTTGAATTATTTTACATGAAGATCTAGGATAAATTAAGGCGTCTGGATTTCCCCAATATGCCAACATTTCTCCTAAACTATTGGAAATAACAACATGACCATAATGACTAGATTCTACTAGACTACCCCTGTAAACATCTACTAATTTTTCTGGTAACAATTAACCAATCCGAATAAAAATTAATCAATATCATTTTCTTACTATTAATTTTTATAATTTCAACTATATTCTCTACTAATCGGGTACTGTTTACTTCAGGAATTTTATGAAAAAAAATCTTTTTCAAAGTTTTTTAATATTAATATCAATTTTAATTTCTTCAAATGTAGTGAGATCAGAAGAAGAATTACGTATGTCTGCTAGTGAAA
>ENA-OSEY01002326-OSEY01002326.1-marine-metagenome-genome-assembly--contig:-NODE-2326-length-12366-cov-3.702010_pt1 | contig 12366 bp, 9 predicted proteins | sample MGYA00248465_ERZ534230 | MGnify/ENA primary metagenome ERZ534230 (study PRJEB26409, sample SAMN06344110) | marine metagenome | isolation source: Sea water from surface | place: Atlantic Ocean:Southern... | reverse complement strand
TAGCTACCACCATTTGGAGTACTAAGCTTAGTAATTATTGAAGCTAGAGTGGATTTACCACTACCAGATTCACCTAAGAAACCAACGACTTCACCTGGAAAAATTTCTAGATTTATATTTGACAATGAAAAATTTCCGCCCCTTTGCAGTATTCGCGACGCAAAAGACTTTTGGATATTTTTCATTTCTATCAGTGGTAAACTTGATGCATCTTGTTGCTTTTGCTCAGTTCTGCTGCGTTTTTTAACATTTTTTAGTCCGTCAAAAAGAACCTTTGTATACGAATTAAGTTCATTAAGCTTAATCTTTTTAGGGTTAAAAATATCTAATACTTTTCCACTTTTCATAACCGCTATTCGATCAGCAGTAGCTTGCAAAAGAGCTATGTTGTGGCTTACCAAAATTACAGTAAGTCCACGCTGGCGACTACGGTCGATTATTAGATCTATGATCTTTCTTTGTGTACTTGCATCCAATGCGGTTGTTGGTTCATCTGCAATCAAAAGGTCTGGGTCTTGAGAAAGTGCTATAGCAATCACTATCCGTTGTCTCATTCCTCCTGAAAACTGATCAGGGTATTGTTCATAAGAATTTTCAGGATCTGGAATTCCCACCTCAGACAACAGTTTATAAACTAAAGAACGGTTTTCTATACTTTTTGGCTTTTTCCCCTGGGCAAGATATATTGCTTCGCCTATTTGCTTTCCTATTTTCACTGAAGGGTTTAGTGATGAGAACGGATCTTGCAATATGAAACCAATACGCAAGGCCAGTTTTTTCGTTTGAACGACTCTTACACCACTCTGAATTATTTTGTTTAAATCAAAAGAAACGTCACCGGTATTCAAATGAGATGCGTTATGCAATCCAAACAAAGATAAAGTTAATAACGTTTTCCCAGAGCCACTCTCACCTGCAACACCAAAAATTTCTCCCTTAAAAACTGAAAAAGATACAGCCTCAACAATAGACTTTTTTATTTTTTTCAACCCCACACTATAATTCTCAACATCTAGGATTATTTCTTCTTTATGATTTAATTTTTCACTTACTTGCGCCATCAAACCCTCCTTAAAAGGGGATCTAACTCTCGACGAAGCGCATCACCAACCACATTAAAACTGAGAGCACTAAAAAAAATTGCCAGGCCAGGAAATACTACTACCCACCACGCAGTGCTCATATGTGCTCGCCCATCCGCAATCATTGACCCCCACTCTGGAGCAGGTATTTGAGCACCAACACCAATAAAAGATAAACCAGAAATTGAAAGCATCACTGCGGAAACACCCAAAGCCACTTGAATTATCAACACATCAAAAGCATTTGGCAGAACATAAAAAGTTACCTTGCGCCACAACGGCACTCCTAGTACTTCTGCGCCTGCGATAAAAGGTTTTGAAAGAATATCTAAAGTTATCATTCTCGATAGTCTTGCGTAGTTAGGCCACCAGCTGAAAATTAGCGCCCAAATAGCCGCTTCTAGGCTCGCTCCCAAAGCAGCAGCAAAGCCCAGAGCTAAGATAAGTGGAGGAAATCCCAGCCATATATCTGCAATTCTCATCAAAATATTATCGATCCAACCGCCTGCAAATGCTGAAAAGATACCTATCGTACAACCAATGACTAATACCACAAAGATTACCGTAAACGTAGAAAGTACAGTTAATCTAGCTCCTGATAAAACTCGACTTAGAACATCCCGGCCAGCCCCATCCTGCCCCAGTGGGTGTTCTAGTGAAGGCGGCTGTAGTTTTCCCCGAAAATCTATCTGGGTAGGATCATAAGGCACAATAAAATCACCCAAAAAAGAAATCAAAATAATAAAGAAAACTATCCCCAAGGCTAACTTTTCAAAAGGTGACTTTACGAAAAAAGTCAAATTAAAAAAAGATTTCATTTGTCCACCCGTCCTCTGGGATTTAAAAGATATAATAATAAATCAACAACCAAATTAGCTAATAGAAATACTATTCCAACCACCAAAACTACAGCCACAACAGCATGTATATCTGACTGAGTAACAGCCTTGACTGCATAACGACCTATTCCTGGCCGACCATAAATTTCTTCAACAAGAACTGTAGCACCAAGCATCCAGCCAAATTGCATTCCAAAAACTGTCAAGGACGGTGGAGCACCATTAGGAAAAACATGTTTGAACATAATGCGTGGTTCACTCGCTGCCTTAGTTCGCGCCAGCAAAACATAATCTTTTTGAAATTCACTTATCATAGCAGTCCGAGTTATGCGAAGACCAACCGCTGTAAATAAAAGGCTGAGGGAAAACGCAGGTAAGATAAGATGTTTTAAAGCGTCAAAAAAAACATCAAGTCTTCCCAATATCAAACCGTCTAATAGAAAGAAGCCAGTATAACCTTCGAAAGTCCGATATTCGAAAGAAAGTCTGCCAGCTATTGGCAAGAGTTGCAATTCGCCTCCAATAACGTTTTGTAAGATAAGCGCTGTCCAAAATATTGGTAAACCCGCGCCAATCATAGCGAATAATCTAACTGAACTATCAAATTTCGTATCATTATAGCGCGCGGAGCATAAACCGAGTGGTAGGGAAATCATAAGGTTTATGATCATAGCTATAATGACCAGCTCAAGAGACGGCGGGAGTTCTCTGATTAAATCTTCTAAAATCGGTTGATGAGTAAACCATGACTTACCTAAGTCACCCTGAGCTAACTTTTCTAAATAAATTAAGAATTGTTGCGTAAGCGGCTTATCTAAACCCATTTCCGATCGTAGCAACTCAATTTTTTCTGCTCCAGCATTAGGACCTGCCGCAACTATGGCAGGATCACCTGGAACTACTTGGCTTAATAGAAATGTTATTAAGGTTAAAATAAATAGGGATAGTAAAGAAAATACAAACCTTTGGAAAAAGTAATGCATATAATACTATCCCTACTGACGCCTAATCTACAGAAATATCCATATAGTTAAATGTCTGGTGGTGCGCCACGCTATAGCGATAACCTTTTACAGCGCTAGACATTGCAACAACCGAGCCTGGTAATGATACCGTGATAACTGGATATTCAGCACCAATCATCTGCTGAGCTTTTGCATAAAGGGTGGCTCGTTCATTTTGATCTGCTGAAGATGCGGCTTGGTTTAGCAATGCGTCAACTTCAGAATTAGAATATTGAGCCCAATTATACCCACCATTGTATCCAGTGTTTTGACTATTAAATGAGGTATTTAAAATAGCATGTGGATCAGGAAAGCTTGGAAAATTATATATCATATTTATATCAGAGGTAGTAGCCAAGTCCTGCACAGTAGCAGCTTGTGCCGGCCATGTCATTCCTTCTGCTTCCAACTTTATGCCAAGTTGAGAAAGATTTGACTGTAATTGTTCAACAGCGGCTTGCTCCTCTTCTATCGCAGGCAAATAGCGAACTTTAAGTGTGCTACCAGCCCAGCCATTTTGATCTACAAGCTCTTTGGCAGCAGCCATGTTAAATGGTAGTTCTGTTCCTGTCGAATGTCCCATCCAGTCTGGAGGCAACGGGCCATCTGGCATGGTTCCAAAGCCTTGCAAAACGTAATCCAAGTGAAGTTTTCGATCAAAGGTCTGTGCTAGCATTTTTCTGAATGAGGCATCACCAACCAATCCATCACTCGAAGTATTAAATTGAAAGTATAGTGGAGTTGCAGCTGCTCCTATATCCACTCGAAAGCCGTCTGCGTTCATTAAAGAAAGTTTATCCTGGACAGTGATATCGGGTGCTATATGAACTTCACCAGACTTCAAGAGCGCTAATTGAGTAGAGGGCTCCGCTATGTATCGGAAAACCACTTCAGCTACATGGTCACCATCCCATCCACCCCAATAACCTTCAAAGGCATTTAGGGTAACCACTTCTGTCGGTTTGTATGTTGTTACAGAATAAGGGCCGGAACCAGCAGCATTAACTGCGAGCCAACCTCGGCCGTTATCATCCGACATATGTGGTTCAACTTGCGCTTTACTTACTATATAAATCCGCGAGAGCGCTGAGATGAAGGGGCCAAAAGGTGCTTCCAAAGTCATTTTAACAGTGTAGTCGTCTATTGCTTCTGCGGATTTGAAGGGACCCATATCATTTAAGACCGCAGCCGATGCGGCTTGTAAGCGATCAAGCGTAAAAACAACATCAGCAGAGGTCATAGAACTACCATCGTGAAATTTTACATCGTTGCGTATATTAAATGTATATTGCAAACCATCGTCAGAAACTTGCCAATCTGTAGCAAGCTGAGGACTAACTGAAGTTTCACCCGCCTTGAATTGTACAAGTGCATCATAAACTCCAACTAACAATTGGTTAACAGTAGAATTTGTTGCATTTGCAGGATCTAGGTTCTCGGGTGTCTCATTCTCAGCTATAATGAGTGTTCCTGCAACATCTGCTGTAGCAGTAAAGGGAATGGCCAGACTGACGCTTAAAGCTGTAAAAGCGCTGGCTAGTAGATTAAAAATTTTCATAATTTCCTCCAATTATTCTTAATTTAAATCTGGTTTTTTCTTGCAGCATTTCAAAATAGATACCAAAGATAACAAAAAATGTATCCAACTTGTATACAACTACATTGAATAACACGATTCGGGCAATGAGTAAGGTTAAAAGCTTTTAAAGTGGAAGTTGCCGAGCGGCTTGTAAGCAATTTTTAAACGCTTATTGCGCTAATTGATTAAAATATAAACAAAGCAAAAAAACAATATTTGCTTAGAAATTAAAAGATTAAAAGAGCCACCTTACTCTTAACATTACAAACGACCACCCTGCTCGTTAAAAAAATGTAAATGCTCTAATACTGGGTTAACCGATACTTCTTCATCAATAGTATATTTCTCAGAGCCATCCACCCGAACGTTTAAAGTTCCAAGATGATCACAATCAATAAAAACAAAACAATCAGCGCCTAAATATTCTACGACAGATACACGTCCAAAAAAACCATGTTTGTGGCCACGTTCAAGAATAAAGTGCTCTGGCCTAACTCCAATATTTGCCACCTCTCTATTTTTGTTTAATAACTTCAAAAACTCTTTGTTATTTACAATACTTTCTGCTGCTGAGTTTTTAAAAATATTCATTTTTGGTGAACCGACAAATTGTGCCACAAATAGATTAGCAGGTTGCTCATATAATTGTTTTGGTGTGCCAATTTGTGCGATCTGACCAGACTCCAAAACTACTATTCTATCTGCAAGAGTCATGGCCTCAACTTGGTCGTGAGTTACATAGACCATGGTTGTTTTCAAAGTCTGATGTAGCCTTGCCAACTCTAAACGCATTTCCACACGAAGCGACGCATCTAAATTTGAAAGTGGCTCATCAAAAAGAAAAGCAGTGGGTGCCCTCACTATAGATCTACCAATGGCAACCCGCTGCCTTTGACCTCCAGAAAGATCCTTAGGTCGACGATTGAGCAGGTCTTCAAGTTTTAATATTTGTGCAGCTTCACTAACTTTTTGATCTATTTCTTCCTTTTGCGTTCCTGCAACTTTTAAACTGAAACCCATATTATCGCGTACAGTCATATGTGGATAAAGAGCATATGACTGAAAAACCATGGAGAGGCCTCTTTTAGATGGCGGCTGTTCAGTCACATCAGCATCATCTAAAATAATTGATCCGCGAGAAGTATCTTCCAAACCACCAATCATTCTCAAAAGTGTAGACTTGCCACACCCAGAAGGCCCAACCAAAATAATGAATTCACCATCTATTATTTCTAAATCAATTCCTTTGATAACTTGTAAGTCATCAAACCATTTTTCAACGGCATTAAGTTTTATGGATCCCATCATTTAGCTCCAACACTTGGTGAAGCCCAGGCAAGCCAAACCGCTGCCGTCCAGGAAAATGCCTTTCCGCCACCAGGAATACCTGCGATTGGATCAAAATACTCTGCAAATCCATGCCGACTTATTAATTCTCTTGTTCTTGATCTTACAGTTTCAGCTTCTTTTTCGTGGCCCATATCCGATAAACCTAAACCAATTAGAGCATTTAAGATTGGCCAGGTAGGACCACGCCAATATCTTAATCCATCAAACTTGCTTGAATTTTTATCAAGGCTCGGAATTGGATATAGAGTATCTTGTAAAGTATTTTTTAAAAGGTCCAGCATACTTTTATCACCCATACCGGCATACCAACATAAAAATGATGCACTCGTTAAGTGACCAGTATGCTCGCCACTTCTGAGATTAATAGCATTAAAATGCTTGGTTTCTGGATTGCGTAGAGATGCACAACCCATCTCTAAAGTACGACACCACTGATCAATCTCATCTGTAGGCAAGCCGAGGGTACTACTCAAAAAAGCGAGATCTTTATTTGCCCTCAATAATACAAAAGTTAGTGTAGGGTCTGCTACTGAAAATGGCTGATCCTTAGCCATACTCGTCTCATCCCAACCTAACCGATTACCTCTCTGTACTAACCAGAGATAGCGATCATAATCCGCTTTCGTAGGTCTCATTGAAGGATCCACGTGGCTAGTGTCGCGTCGTTTATATTCACCTATATCTTTCGGAACAATCATAGACATGGCGCTATCCCAATCTGGACTATTATCTCTTCCCGACTCCCACGGGTGCGTTATAAAAACTGCTCCTTGTTTGGAAACTCTCCACTCCATAAACCATTTATGCCATGCCTTAATTTTTGGGATGAGTGATAGTAAATGGTCCTTACCGATTTCCTGATCTTTTTCCCAAATTGCCCTAATAAAAGTGGCAGCAACGGGTGGCTGACTTATTCCACTAGATGAGATGGCCCCAATTCCTTCCGTGCCCCAAACCGTTGGACCAGGAAAATAATCTGGGTCATCTTGGCGAAAAAGAATATGGGGGAGCATTCCATTAGGCCACTGCCCAGCAAAGAGTGTTTCAATTTCCTGCCAAGCTCTTTTAATGTCAAAAACCGAGAAGCCCCAAGCAGCGAACGCGCTATCCCAATTCCACTGATAAGGATAAAGACCAGCTGTTGGAATAGTATAACCACCTTTATCATTCCCCTCCAAAACCTCTCGAGCTCTTTGGTCAAGTAGATTCACTTCTTTGTTCATTATCCTTTTACGCCCCCTGCTGCTAAGCCCTTGGTCATAAAACGTTCTAGTGCCAAGAATAAAATCAAAATTGGTAGAGTAGAAATTACCGCTCCAGCCATAAGATGCTGCCTAGGAACTTCTGAGGAGTCCAAAGACGCGACACCTCTAGTAAGGGTAAATTTTGCAGGGTCATCCAATAGCATCAATGCCAGTAAAAATTCGTTCCAAGCAATCATGAATACATACAAACTTACTGAAGCGAGAGCAGGTAAAGCTAAAGGTAAAGTTATTCGTCGAATAACAGAGAAGCGGGAGAGCCCATCCATAAGCCCTGCTTCCTCAATCTCTGCGGGCAGCCCACGAAAATAACCTTGTAACATGTAAAGTGCTACAGGAATTGTAGTAACGGGATAAATCATGACGATCCCAACTAAAGTATTCCTTAAACCTGCCATTGAAAAACCTATGTAAATGGGCAGGGCTAAAACAATCATTGGCACCATGTAGATCAGTAAAATCGCTTGGCTGAAAGCTGCACGTCCTTTGAACTTAAGGCGGGCTACGGCATAAGCGCCCGGGATGGCAAATGCTAAAGTTATTATAACTGTCAATATTGAAACAAAGAGACTAGTCCACAGATAGCTACCAAAGTTGAAATCAGCAAATAACTCAAAATAACTGCGAAAAACTCCTAAGCCTTTTGAAAAATCAATCCCAAAATTCAGTGGGTTTAAAAGTAGTTCTTGTTGGTTCTTGAGGCTCGTCATAATCATGACGTAAAAAGGAACAAAAACTGCAACAGTAAAAATGACAAAGCCTAAGCCGGTGAGAAATCTTATAACAGATGTTTCAAAATCAAATCTATCGATCTTCCCAGGCACCATGCCTTTCAACATATTGGCTAAAGGTAATATTAGGCCTATCGAATAGATCGTATAAGTTAATGTTTTTTGAAATCTGGTTGTCTTCTCTGAGATCCAAATTGTTTCCATCTTTGGGAACTCTAATAAGAAACATGCCAATATCGTTATAAGAGTAATTAGAGACCTATTTGGCAAATGCAAAAATAACACACCTGCTATCGTCCCTAAAGCAGCGGAATTTACCAAATTGGGCTTGAAAGCAAGTCCTGTCAAAAACGACATAGCTACCGAGATTAAGACTGAAATTACTATACTCCACATACCACCTAACAAAAGTGCGAGAGTATTACTGTTTCTACTTAAATTCATAATCCCTCCTCCCGATTAAAATAACGGAAAAAGAAAATTGAAAAAAAGAGCAGAAAGATAAAAATCAGAACCGCAACAGCAGAACCAGCTCCTATGTTTGACACAGCAAATGCTTGCTCATAAACGTTCACAGTTAGAGTCCTGGTGTCTGCTGATCCTCCTGTCAAAAGAAAAATGTCATCAAATTTATTGAACGTCCAAATAAAGCGCAACAAAAACAGAATGCTTAATATTCCCATAAGGGTTGGCAGACTAAGATACCAAAAAATCTGAAATGGACTAGCTCCGTCCATATCCGCAGCCTCGTACATCTCAACATCGATGGCCTGCATTCTTGCAAGGATAAACAGAAAGGAAAGTGGGAAGTAGCGCCAGATTTCAAAAACTGTGACCATAATCAGAGCATAGGGCTTTTGCCCAAAAAAATTAATTGGAGTGTCGACTACTTCCATTTGCACCAATAGAGCGTTTATTGAACCGGAAAAGGGATCAAAAAGAATGACCCACGCAAAAGCAACAGCAATTACTGGCGCAACATAAGGGAATAAATATAAACCGCGGATTAAGCCTTTTCCCCTAAAATCTATGTTGAGCAGTAATGCTGCAAATAAACCCACAACTAGCGCACCAATCGTTCCAAAAACTGTGTAAAACAATGTCGCATAAATGACTGTCCAGAATTCAGACGAGTCAAAAATACGAGCAAAGTTTTTCAGAGTGAATTTAGAATTAGTGAGAACATTCTCTCCTCGACCTGTCACTTTAACAACACTATCAGTAAGTTTAATTTTCTTATCAAAAAATTCTTGTTTTGCTATGACGCTGATTTCTAGTGTTTCACGCTGACCGCCCTCAAATTCACCCAGACTACAATTTAAATTCCTTTCTTTTAAACTGCAGCGCTTGTCTACCGTGATCACTTGAAGACTTGGCGGTATTTCATCCGCTAAAGTTACACCAGAAATTGGATCTTTTAGACTAGAGTTGCGAATTTTGTAACGAATTATAGCTGCGTCGCCTGATTGCTTCGGCTTTCCTTTAAGTTGCTCGCGTACCATAGCGCTCGCAGGACGCAGATCTTCAAGAGCGATTGGTTTGAAACTAATCCAGAATATCGCGATCAGAGGCAAAATAATTACGAGTACCACTGACAGAATTGTTGGTAACAAAAGAAACCAGGCTAACCTTGCTTGACGGCGAGCAAGTGGACCTAAAGATTTTGGTGGCGCGTACGACATTTACCATCCACATTAAGGTGTCTTTAGAAAATTTGGGATAAAATTTTAGGCAGTACAGGAGGTACTGCCTAAAACTCAATTTATTAAGTTTTATTACTCAATCTTTGCAAGTTCAGCATTCATATTAGCGACTGCGGTTGCAGCATCAATTTCACCATCAATATGCTGGCGAACTATACGATTGATCACTTGGCTGTTGATAATTTTTGAAGCAATTCCAAGTTGGCCCTCAGAAACGCCCCAGCGCTGCGCCACATCCAAACCAGCAACTATATTGCTTATTACCTCAGCATCATAAAGTTCGGAAAGTGGAGCTCTGCGGTCTACTCCAACATCTAGCTTTGACCAGCCATCAATAAATGCTGTTGGGTTTGCAGATGTACCGTTGCGGCTTGGAAATTTACCTTCTGGCGCAATTGCTAAAGTGGACATATATCCATCACTTACTGCAAATTTGACAAAGTCCTGTGCGGCTTCAGTGTCTGCATCAGAGGTAATTCCAAAATAGCTTGAGGCAGCCCAAGCAGCTCCTGCAGGATTAGATGGCCCTGAAAAATTGGTTATAAAGCCAGTTGCATTCGCAAGTTCCCTAGACGTTGGATCATCATTTACTGTGGGTGGAGCGGAGTCTCTCAAACCAGCCAATTCATCCATAATAAAAGGTGACCAAATAATCATTGCCGCTTTACCAGCAAAGTATAGTTCGCGTGATTGTTGCCAAAACAACTCGCCTGCTGGCGATGCTTTAGCTATCGTTTTATAAAATTCCAGAGCTTCAATAGTTTTCTTTTTGTCAAAACCTGAAAAACCGTTTGCATCTACTGGTGTTGCTCCATTTGCCAAAAGAACGTGTTCTAAAACTTGGCTCATAAAGTTTTCATCAACTTTTGTTGCTGCCACAAAACCATACATTTCTGGTGGATTGTGTAATTTTTCCAAAGCTGCGACCACATTCGAATAACTTGTTGGTGCTGCCAATCCCTCGGCTTCGAACAAATCTTTTCGGTAAACTACCATCTGGGTCCATCCATCCACTGGAACTCCAGCTATACCATTGGGTGTAGCTGCCATACTGACGGGTCCAGGAGCAAATGTATCTGCACCAAGATCATCAAGTACCTCTTGTGCCGCTTCTGGGTCCAAAATACCCGCTTCAGTCCAAGGCAACGCAAATGAAAGTGGATAATATATCACGTCAGGCAAATCTCCAGCTGCGAAGGCTGCTGTTGCACGGGTACCGTAATCACTTTCCTCTACTGGTATCATTTGCACTTTTACACCCGTCGAAGCCTCGTAGTCTGCTGCCATTTTTTGTTGGCGCTCAAGGCGCGCGGGCTGTGTCTCTGTTGTCCAAACACGAATTTCTTGCGCGATTACAGATGTCGCTGTCGCTAGCATTGCAATCGAAGAAACAGCTCCAGCTATTTTTAGTCTCAAGTTCATAATCTTCTCCCCTCTGTTAGAGATTGCGAAATTTTTTACTTGTAAAATTTAAAAAAAATTGCAATTCAGATTGTAATAGGTTGGTACAACGTTATATCAGTTGTCAATCATTTATTTTGCAGCATTGTGTCTAAGCGTAAATAGATTAAACAAATCAAAAGAATAAAGATAAATAAATAAGTAAAAATCAGCTGTAATATGAAGTTAACTGGGCGAACAACATTAAAAACTCTTGCAAAAGCATCTGGGGTTTCTGTAGCAACAGCAAGTCAAGTTATACGTGGTGTCGGTAGAATTTCAGAACATACTCGAAAAAGGGTTTTGTCCACAGCTGAAAAAATGAACTACATACCCGACGGACGTGCAATATCTATGCGATCAGGGGAGCACCCCGAAATAGGCATGATTATTCAAGAACTTGCAAATCCTTTTAATGCAGAAGTTGTCAGCGGTGTAAGTGATTATCTAGAAAGGCACGGGTATTTTGTTTCCGTTCTAGACTCAAGAAATGATATTGAACGTCAAAAGCGAAATATTGAAGCATTTATACGCAGTGCTCGAGGAGGACTCATTTGGGTTCCAGCCCATAACACCCCCCAGAAAACCGTCGAACTTCTTCGAAATCACAGCATCCCAACAATAACCTTTTTGCGCCAAATTAAGGGGACTGATTTTGATCATATTGGTATAAAAAATACTGAAGGGACAGAAATAGCAACAGACTACTTAATTAAGCTTGGCCATACTAAAATTGCTTACTTTGGAGGAGACTTAAATTCTGATGTTAGAAAAGATCGCGCTCGAGGATATGAACTTTCTTTAGAAAAGCATGGTCTCAATTGGAAAGTAATTTGGACCTCTGAGGACACAAAGCAGTCTGGCGTAGACAGGCTGCATGATTTAATATCCGAACATCCTGATGTCACAGCTTTAATTTGCAATGGAGATATGGTCGCGCTTGGCGCTTGTCTGGCGTTGCAGTCCAAAAACCTACAACCTGGTAAAGACATATCAGTTATTGGTTTTGACAACGTTATGGATGCACAACTGGTTACACCAAGCCTTACAACGATGGCGGTAAATCCGTACAATCTTGGTCAAATTCTGGCAGAAACAATACTGAAGCGAATAAATGAGACGGAACATCCGCAAATTACATATTTTAACAATCCCGAACTGATAATAAGAAACTCAGCTGGACCAGCTTAGCCAAATAAGATGGAGCATGATCAACACAATAACATCTAACCTATTGTTAAAAAGTAACAAAATTTACCCAAAAATGGGCACTGCTGATACAGCTGATGTTGGTGAAGTCTTTTTGGTTGCGGGAGTAGGATTTGCTCAAAAACATACATTGCGAAAAACTATTTAAATTAAGCTAAACAAGAAGA
>ENA-OSEY01002324-OSEY01002324.1-marine-metagenome-genome-assembly--contig:-NODE-2324-length-12380-cov-5.702186_pt1 | contig 12380 bp, 17 predicted proteins | sample MGYA00248465_ERZ534230 | MGnify/ENA primary metagenome ERZ534230 (study PRJEB26409, sample SAMN06344110) | marine metagenome | isolation source: Sea water from surface | place: Atlantic Ocean:Southern... | reverse complement strand
TCAACGGTGAGCTGACTGCCGCCCCGCAGATCGAGGCCCAGTTCCAGCGGCGTCCGAACCAAAAACATCCCGGCGGCGATCGCCAGGGCAAGAACAAGGGCAAACCAACCCTGATAACGCGCCATCAACGTCAGATGCCCTTGTTGACCAACGCCTGAGCCGCCTCAACGATCTGATGCGGCTGAATGATCGTGAGGTTCTCCAGAGAACCGTTGTAGGGGGTGGGGATGTCCTGACTGGAAAGACGCACAGGCCGGGCATCCAGGTCGTCGAAGCACTGCTCGGTGATCAGCGCAATCAACTCGGCCCCGATGCCGCCGGTCTTCATGCATTCCTCCACCACGATCACCTTGTTGGTCTTGCGGATGGAGCGGCTGATTGTCTCCATGTCGAAGGGCTTGAGGCTGATCAGATCGATCAGTTCAACGCTCACACCCTCTGCCTCCAGTTGCTCCACAGCCTTGAGGCAGTGATGACGCATCCGGGAGTAGGTGAGGATCGTCACATCGGTTCCTTCCTTCACCAGATCCGCCTGGTCGAGGGCACAGGTGTAGTCGCCTTCGGGGAGCTCCTCGCTGAGGTTGTACAGCAGGACGTGCTCGAAGAAGAGCACAGGATTGTTGTCGCGAATCGCGGCCTTCATCAGGCCTTTGGCATTGGTGGGCGTGCTGCAGGCCACGATCTTGATGCCGGGAACAGCATGGAAGTAGGCCTCAAGCCGTTGGCTGTGCTCAGCGCCAAGCTGACGCCCAACACCGCCGGGGCCGCGCACCACGGTGGGAATGGTGAAGTTGCCGCCGCTGGTGTAGCGGAGCATCCCCATGTTGTTGGAGATCTGGTTGAAGGCCAGGAGCAGGAAGCCCATGTTCATGCCCTCAACGATCGGCCGGAGACCGGTCATCGCCGCACCAACCGCCATTCCGGTGAAGCCGTTCTCAGCAATTGGTGTGTCGAGCACCCTGAGATCGCCGTATTTCTCCGCCAGATCCTTGGTGACCTTGTAACTGCCGCCGTAATGACCGACGTCCTCCCCCATCACGCAGACGTGGGGGTCTCTCCCCATCTCCTCGTCGATGGCTTCCCGAAGGGCGTTGAAGAGAAGTGTTCCTGCCACGGCGTCACAGTGATCCCGGCCTATCCGGGTGGTGAGGCCAAGCTATCTCAGTCAGCGCAGGGTCAACCGCCGGCCGCGAAAGTGAACAGCAACAACACTGAAAGCAGCATGGCCGGAGACAGCAGCAAAGCCAGCTGGCCGAGGTCGTGGGGCGTCATCCGAACCCTGGCAATGAGCGGACGCTAGGCAGGGTTCTGATCGCGAGCCGTAAAGAGACTGCGAAGAAACACCAGGGTCAGGCCGAGGGCCACAAAAGCGGTGCTGAAGGTGGCCAGGAAGGACAAACCCAACAGCAGGGTCTTGAGGGTGACGGCGATGTTTTGGGCAATCGGCGAGCTGTAGTGCGGGGGATGAACGGCGAAGTACACCACCATCCGCCGACTCAACCCCAGGGCCAGCCAGGCCAAAAGCCCAGCCGTCAGGGCTCCGGAGAGAAAACTGAGCGGACCTTTGCGCGGATCCCGTGGTTCGGGGCTCTCTGGTGTGGGGACATCAGTCATGCCTCGATCCTCACGCCATCGCTGCGGAGGGCGCAAGACCAGGCCTTCAGGCCGGCACGCTCCAGCTGGGTAGCAAGCTGATCCTGCGCCTGGCGGCACGACGTCAGATCGGAGAACAGCCCGAAGCAACTGGGTCCAGAACCGCTCATGGCCACCGCCAAGCTTTGGGGAACGCTGTTCAACAGATCGAGCGCCGAACGCACCGCAGCTGTTTCGGGCGCCACCACGTCCTGCAGGTCATTGCGCAAAGGAGGTGGCAGATCGCTGCGCAATGGCTGGAGCCAATCAACGCTGCGCAAGGCTTGCCGGCGTTGTTCAAAAGCCGCCTCATCCGCGAGGTAGTGGGATTGCTTGAGCTCGCGGCAACGCTTGTAAGCCCAGGGCGTTGAGACGCTCACCGTGGGGTCTTTGACCAAGAGCACCGCCAGGGGTTGGGGCGTTGGCGGCACGGCTTCCAGTTGTTCGCCTCGCCCGAAACAGAGCTGACATCCTCCGGCCACACAGAAGGGCATGTCTGAACCGAGCTCAGCGGCCATTCGCTCCAGATCCGCGGGGCTGTGGCCCAAGCCCCACAGAGCATTCAGACCAACCAGTGCCGCGGCGCCGTCGCTGGAGCCACCAGCCAGGCCAGCACCGATGGGGATGCGCTTCTCCAGATGAATTGACGCCCCCAATTCACTGAAACCCGAACGGTCCCGCAGCAACTGGGCCGCCCGGAGGATCAGGTTGTCGTCGCCGACGCTGAGGCTGGCGTCATCGCAGGTGAGGCTGAGTTGTGCATCGGCGGTGTTCTGAAGGCTCAGGCGATCCGCCAAGTCAATGCTCTGCATCACCATGGCCAGCTCATGGAAACCGTCCGAGCGCAGCCCCAGGACCTCCAGGTGCAGGTTGACTTTGGCCGGGGCCGACACCGTGATCATGGTGGTTGTTCAGTCGCCCCGATTCAAACCCCTAGCCAGGGCGACCCAGGTGGCGGGCGCGAGTTCCTGGGGGCGTTGCTGCAGGCTGAAACCCGCAGAGGCCGCAAGATCCTTCAAGCGGTTTGGCTCAGCCACACCCGCCAGGGTGTTGCGCAACATCTTGCGCCGCGCCAGAAACGCCTGCTTCAGCAGCGATTCCACCCGGGCGGCCAGGGCCGGCTCCACCCGCTCCGAGGCCGGCAAGGGCTCCAGGCAGATCACTTCCGATTGCACCTTTGGTGGCGGCTGGAAACAGCGCGGCGGCACCGGACACACCGAATGGCACCGGGCCAGCAACTGCATGCGCACACTCAGGGCGCTGAAACTGCTGTGGCCAGGCCGGGCACGAATCCGCTCAGCGACTTCCTTCTGCACCAGCAACACAAGCCGTTGGTAGGGCGGATCCACCGGCCGATCCAGTCGGCCCACCAACCGCTCCAGCAGTGGGCCAGTGATGTTGTACGGGATGTTGGCCACCACCTTGTCGGCGACGCAGCCATCACTTAATTCAAGTGGGGCTTCGAGAACATCACCTTGATGGAGGCTGAACCCAGGCTGAACCTCAAAACGCTCCCGAAGGCCTTGCACCAGATCCCGGTCGAGCTCAATTGCATGCACCGCCTTCAGCCCCGCGGCCAGCAGACGCTCGGTCAACGCCCCGCGACCGGGCCCCACCTCAAGCACCCGATCGGTGGGCTGCAGATCAGCGGCTTCGATGATTCGTTGCAGCACGGATTCGTCCCGCAACCAGTGCTGACCGAAACGCTTGCGGGCGTGATGTCCGGAGAAACCCATGGGTCAACTGTGCATCAGCACAGCCGCTCCACATCAATCCAGCGAATCGTTCGGCGGGACGTCATCAAGGGAACGAGGGCGAGCTTCACCCGAAGCAACTGCTCAGCGGATGCCGGATGCACCGCTCTCCAGCAACTGATCGCGCGAGCCATGCGGCGCCGTTTGGCGGAATGAAAGGCATCAAGGCCATGGCGGTCGTGATGCCCCGTGCGACGCCCCTTCACCTCCACCACCAGCAGCAGCTGCTGCCGCTCCAGCACCAGATCGAGCTCGCCCCAGCGGCAGTGCCAATTGCGGTCCAGCAACCGCCATCCCTGCTCTTCCAGCTGCTGCAAGGCCTGCTGCTCCGCCCAGCCACCGCTGCATTGACACCCCACCGGCTTGAACCATCACGTCCTGGTTCAAACCATTCCCCCCTGGAACAGTTCTAGGGTTCAGCGGTGATGGTTCCGATCATGCGCAGACGCTTCACGGCCGTACTGATCTCTCTGGTGGTGTTCTCATGCCAATGGCTATTGGCGGCTCCGGCCCACGCCGCGATGGATGTGGCCAAACAGGTGCTGATCGGTGCCGACTACTCCAACAAGGACCTGCGGGGGGCCACCTTCAACCTCAGCAACCTGCGCGAAGCCAACCTCTCCGGATCGGATCTGCGGGGAGCCAGCCTCTACGGCGCCAAGCTGCAGGATGCCGACCTCAGCGGCACCGACCTGCGCGAAGCCACCCTCGACGCCGCTGTGATGACTGGCACCAACCTTGAGGACGCCGTGCTGGAGGGAGCTTTTGCTTTCAACACCCGTTTCAGCGATGTGTTGATCACAGGAGCTGACTTCACCGACGTTCCCATGCGGGGAGACCAACTCAAAAGCCTCTGCGCCGTTGCCGACGGAACGAATTCCGTCACGGGCCGCAGCACCCGCGAGAGTCTCGGTTGCGCTTGAACCATGAGTTTTGATCCCCGCAGCCTTGAGCGCCTGCGTGAGTTGGGACGTCAACTGCCCGCGCGCCTGCCGGAACCGGAGAAGCCTGTGGCCGCTCCAAAAGCCAGCCAGGTTCGCCATCGCGTTGAAACCGAGAAGAACCCCGAAGAGCTCTTCCGGGAACTGATGAAGGCCAGCCAAGACGGCACCGTTCCTGAGCACCTGATGGACCGCCTCAAACAGTTGGAGGCCCAACGCAAACCATCAGCTCCACCGTCGCCGTTCAACACCAACAACGACTCTCCAGACCTCGCCGCACCAGTGCGCAGCCAGCCCGGATCGGGAAAAAACACCCAGCCGAAACGGCCGAAGGTGGACCCGGGCAGCGAGGAGGAAAGCCTCTACGTGGCTTTCGGGCAGCTGCTGCTCGAGGATGAGGGAGACGACGTTTGAACCCGGCCCGTTGCCGGATTCTTGCGGTGGGCAAAGTGCGGCGTGGCTGGATTCAGGACGGCATTGACCTCTATCTGAAACGCCTGCCTGGCTTGACCATCAGCGAACTGCGCGACAGCAACCCAGACAAGGAAGCCGATGCCATCAGGGCAGCCCTGCGGCCTGATGAAACCCTGATTGCGCTGATGGAACAGGGCGACACCTTGGCGTCGGTTCCCTTCGCACAACGACTCGAGCAATTCGGCAACCAGCGGCTGGCCTTTGTGATTGGTGGAGCCGACGGTCTCACCGCCGAGCTCAAGGCGCAGGCCCAATGGCGACTGAGCCTCTCCCCGATGACCTTCCCCCACGAACTGGCGCGGCTGATGCTTGTGGAACAACTGTTCCGGGCCCAGGCGATTGTCCAAGGCAGCCCCTATCACCGCGCTTAGGGTTCACGGATGGCCGCTGATCTTTCCCCCTCGACCATGCGTCTGGCTCTGCTGTCCCCGATCCACGGCCAGTCGATTGATCACATCGCCCGACAACTGGAGAACTACAGGGTCTTTCTTGCGCCCTTTGAGTTGCGTCATTACTTTCACGTGTCTCTGGAGAGTCACCCTGATCTCCAATCCGAACTCACCGCCTTCGCCGAACGGGAGGGGCACAGCATCGCCTTCACCAAACGAAGTCAGCCCACCTGGAGGCCCTGCACCGCCTACGCCCTGTGTGAACTGATCAAAACGGCACTTGCTGATCAGCACATTCACGACAAGGTTCTGATTCACACCGATACAGATCTCCTAGTCTCAGGCAAGGCAAAAGATCGGCTCCAAAACCACCGCATTGGCTGCGGGAACAGCTTTTTCAAGTTCAGCAATGTCCGGTGGAAATGGACAGGAAAAGCGAAGGCAGATCCTCGACTTCAACGCTTCATCCAAGAAATGCTGGATGGCGACGTTTCAAAATTGCGAAGTGGACGAGTCTGCGGCGCTTTTATGCCTTGGCCTGTCTTCCAACTTTTTGGTGTCATTTTTAGATACTACTTTAAAGATGATTATTTCAAAAGAAAGCCCGAGCGCCATTGGCCAGTCACTGAAATCGCGATTCCCAGCATTCTTCATTTTTTAGAAGGTCAGGATGCCACCTTTTCGCCTCCTCTTATTGAAGTACCCAAAGACAAAAAAGTACCCCGCCAAGCGATCGATCGACTGCTTAAAAAAGGTGAGCAGTTCGGTCTCAAAAAAATCGGTCGTGATACGGACAGCGAAGCGTTTCATCAATTGATGCATCTACAGGCACAAGCCGCAGGGGAGGCCTGACCGTGCTGCACGTCATCGACAACCTTCTGCCCACCAGCGCCCTCCAGGACCTGCGCGACCTCTGTGACATCCACGGGCGGCTCAAGGAGCAACACGATGGTGATGCTCAATTCAGCTGGCGACCCGAAACCGGTTCTCCCCGCTCGATTCACGCAGCCGCTCAGCAAGCCGTCGTCGATCGCTACCTCGACGAGGCCCTGCTCCCTCTGGCAACACCATTTGCCCCCCAACGGGCCGGAGTCGAGTGGTGGTGCAACACCAACAACGATCTCGACTGGCACATCGACAAGGACGAGCTGGAAGGTCGATGTAGCGGCCGCTTCCTGCTGCCCTTGCTGTCCACCGTGTTCTACCCCCACGTGAGCTGCGCTGGCGGCGAACTCCTGGTGGCCGACAACCCTCCGATCGAGAACGGATACCAGGGGCCGTTACCCACCTTCCGCTCGGTGATCTCGATCCCACCGGTGGTGAACCGCTTGGTGCTGTTCTCCCCCGGCATCCTGCATCGGATCAATCCCTTCGAAGGCGAGCGCTATTCCGTGGCCGTGAACATCTGGGAGCAAGCGCCCCTCACCACAACGGCTGCAGAGCCACAGGCTTGAATTTTTCGATCGAAACCGTCCAGGCCCGCGGGGAGAAAGCCTGCAATCCCGCCTTGAACGCAGCCGTATCTCCCGTGTTCAACCAGTCCGCCTTGAGCCTGGGCACGTCCTCCGGCAGCCGTTCCATCGGCAGCTCCACCAGCAGCAGGCTGTCGACTCCAGCCGCACGCTGCAGCACACCCTGATCACTGCGCTGCCACACCCGCAGCAGCAGCTCCAGCACCAGAGCATGACCCAACGCCTCCGGAGCCTCACCCTGCGGAGCCACCTCTTTCTGAGACCGTCCCCCCAGGGGCAGGGCGCGCCGGCCCTGCTGATCGATCAGCGCCATGGCCACGAGGTAAGGGGAGTCAGCCAACACCAGATGTCGAAGGCCACCATCCTCACCGGATCGTCCCCACAGCGAGCAGTACATGCGTACCATTTAGTCAGTTGTCGCTGCTGCCGTGGAGCTCCAACACAGACCGCTTCCCCTGCAGCCCAAGCGCAGTCGGCTCACGCTGCCCCTGGCTGGGGAACGGGTCGCCGCTGGCTTCCCGTCCCCCGCCGATGACTACGTCGACGTGGGGATCGACCTCAATGAACAGCTGATCCGGAATCCCACCAGCACCTTTTTCCTGCATGTGAGCGGCGAATCGATGACCGACGCCGGCATCCACGACGGCGATCTTCTGGTGGTCGACCGCAGCATCGACCCGCGCCCGGGCCAGGTGGTTGTGGCTGTGCTCGACGGTGCCTTCACCCTCAAACGCCTGATGCGTCATCGCGGCCGGTTGCGCCTGGAAGCCGCCCATCCGGACTATCCGCCACTGGAGCTTCACCGCTGCGGCGAAGTGCAGATCTGGGGCGTCGCCATCCACGTGATCCATCCGCTCTGAAGCGACATCGCCATGCCTCAGGCCACGGCCCTGATCGATGGAAACAACTTCTATGCCTCCTGCGAACAGAGCCTGGATCCGGCTCTGATCGGTCACCCCGTGGTGGTGCTGTCCAACAACGACGGCTGCATCGTTGCGCGCAGTGCCGAAGCCCGTGCCCTCGGCATCCGCATGGGGACGCCGTACTTCAAGGCGCGCAGGGAGCTTGAACGGCACAACGTGGTGGTGCGCAGTTCGAACTACGCCCTCTATGCCGACATGAGCCAGCGGATGATGAGCCTGCTGGAGGCCCACTGTGAAGAGCTGGAGGTGTATTCGATTGACGAGGCCTTCGGGAGGATTCGTCGTCCCCGCAACGGCGACCTGCAGGGTTGGGCACGCCAGCTGCGGGCACGGGCACGGCAGAACCTCGGCCTTCCGATCGCCATCGGCCTAGGGGCCAGCAAGGCGCAGGCCAAGCTGGCCAATCGCCTGGCCAAACAGGCCCCGGACCATGCCGGAATGTTCGACCTCGGACAGTGCGACAACCCCGATCGCTGGCTGGAAACCATTGCGATCGAAGATGTCTGGGGAATCGGTCGCCAATTGGCCCATTGGTGTCGCCTGCGGGGCATCAGCAACGCACGACATCTCCGGGACATGCCCAGTGGTGAACTGCGCGCCAAATGCGGCGTGGTGGGTCTGCGGCTGCAACGGGAGCTGCGAGGTCATGCCTGCCTGCCGCTGGAGCTGGCACCAGCACCGAAGCAGGAGACCTGCGTGAGCCGCAGTTTCAGCCGCCCCATCACCAGCCAGGAGGAGCTGCACCAGGCCATCGCCACCTATGTGGTGCGCGCCGCCGAGAAATTGCGCAAGCAACGGCAACGGGCAGCGGCCCTCACCATTTACACCCGCACCAGCCCGTTTGCTCCTGGGTTTTACAGCCAAGCGGCCAGCACGCAGCTGGACCTGCCGAGCAATGACACAGCTGTGCTGCTGCAAGCGGCACGCCCCTTGGTGGCACGGATCTTCCGGCCCCACCGTCAATTGGCCAAGGCCGGCGTGCTGATGCAGCACCTGCAGAGCCACGACATCCTGCAGACCCATCTGATGGTGCCGATGAGTGAGGAGCAGCAGCAGAAACGGGAGTGCCTGATGCAGACCATCGACCGGATCAATCGGCGTTACGGGCGTGGAACCCTGCAATGGGCCGGTTGCGGACTGCAGCCCAGCTGGTTGATGCGGCGTGAGCAACTCAGCCGCGCCGCCACCACCCGTCTGCAGGATCTACCGGTGGTGAAGGCCTGAGCAACAGCGTTGAGCCAGGCCTCAGACCTCCTGCAGCAACTGGATGACCTGTTCACGGGTGCTGAGCAGCAAGACCATCCGCTCGCCGTGGGCGTTGAGACCCGTCTGCTCCCGCACCAGATCGGTGCTGGCCAACGCCAATCCTCCGGTTTCAGTGAACAGCACCGGCAGGGTGCCCTGGTGCCCTCGCATGCCCTGCAGATCCAACGCCTGGCGGACAGCCCGCTGGGCTTTATCAGAGCCCAGACGCTCCACGAAGGCCGGCCAGAGGTGGTTGACCGGATCGAGCGCGGCGAAATCCAGCTGCGAATCAGTCATCAGGACGGCAACAACGCAAGGGCTTCGCTGATCATCTGCGGGGTGACGGCAATGCGCTCAAGCGGATCAGCATTGTCGAGATAGGCGTCAAACGAAGCGAAGCGTTCGATCACGGGGTCGGCCCCCTCGGCGGCGCAAGCCTCAACCCAATCCCCCTCCTCCGGCTTCACCGCGACGTAGGCCTGCAGCGCTTCCTCCAGATCACCGCCATCGCCGACGCCCTCGCCGCGCCAGATCGCTTCGAAGAATTCAGACATCTTCAACTCGAGGAACAGATCCTGATGCAGTTTGCCCCGACCACCGGCCCATGGCTCAGGCGGCCGGGGGAACGGTGTAACTGGCGCAACGTTGCTGATCCAGATGGCCGATGTGTTTTCGCTCGGTGTAATACAGCTCCTGGTAGCGCAGCGCATCACGGTTGAGGTCATCGAAGAGGGCCTGAATCCGCACCTCCATGTCCACGGAGGCCTGATCTGACGAAGCCTCCTGATCAATCAGAACAGCGATGCAGGATTCCAGGGTTTGCAGACGCTGGCCGCCCCAGGCCTCCAACAGGTGCCGGCAGCGCTTCAAGCTTTTCTGACGCTCCAGCAGGGCAGCAATGCCCCGCAGCTGCTCCAGGGGCTCCGCCAGGGCAACACGCTGCAATTCACCTGGCTCCAAAAGGGGCGTCAGGCGGGACACCAGCGCACTGCTCTCCAGCAGAAGCTGATCGGTGAGCAAGCGGGGCAGATCGATGAGATCCAGACCCTCGCCGTCGTCGTCGCAACGGCTGATCGACTCCATGCGCCCCTCACCCAGGTTGGTCTCCTCGAGATCCGTAATGGCCGCCCACAGATGGCGGTGATGGGGAATGGCGAAATCCTCCAGTTCGCGTTTGCGCAGTTCCTGGCGGATCGTGGCCCGATGCCGGGGGCAATGCAGATACAGCCGCAGCAGATCGGCCTCACAGCGCTCACGCTGTCCGGATTCACCGGGCTGCTCATGACGGCTGGAGCGCCCATGCCAACGCTGGCCCTTCACCTGCTGCCGCAGGTCATCCTCGAGCTGAAGCGCCAGGCGTCCCTGGCCGCCACTGAGGCGCTCCGCCACCCGTTGGAGGTAGTGGGTGCGCACAGCGGACTGGGGCAATTTGCCCAGCAGCCCCACCAGGGCAGTGACCGCCTGTTGGAACTGGTCGGCCCGGCTGAGATCGCGCTCCTCCAGCACCTGCTCGATCTGCCAATCCAGCCAGAGGGGGGCCTGATCGAGCAGAGCGCGGTAATCGCCAGCCCCGTTCTGCTTGAGGAACTCATCGGGGTCCTTGCCTGAAGGAAGGTGCAGAACCCGAAGCTCCAGCTGGCCCTGCATCGCCAGCTGCTCCACCTCGCCGATGGCCCGATTGGCTGCACGGACACCGGCACCGTCGGCGTCGAAATTCAGAACGATCCGCTTGCTGTCGCTGACGCGGCACAACTGGGTGATCTGCTGACTGCTCAGGGCCGTGCCGAGGGAGGCCACCGCGTTGGTGATGCCGGCGGCATGCAGGGCAATCACATCGAAATAGCCCTCCACCACCACCGCCCTGTCGTCCTTGCGGATGGCATTGGAGGCCTTGTCGAGACCGAACAGATGCTTCCCCTTCTCGAACACTTCGGTCTCGGGGGAGTTGAGGTATTTCGGTTCGCTGCCATCAAGGCTGCGTCCCCCGAAACCGATCACCCGGCCCTGACGGTCATGGATCGGCACCATGACCCGATGGCGGAAGCGGTCATAGAACCCGTTGCCGCCCTTGCGGGGAACCACCAGACCAGCCGCCTCGAGAAGCTCAGGCGCCAGCCCCTCAACTTGTTGGAGATGCTTCAGCAGACCATCCCACTGATCCGGCGCGTAGCCGAGTTGGAAGGTTTCCTGGGTGGCGGGACTCAACCCTCGGGCCTCACTGAGGTACTTGAGGGCCTCTGCGCCAGCAGGCGCCATCAACTGGCTGCGAAACCAACCGGCAGCCAGGGCCAGGGCCCGTTGCAGCTTGTCCCTGCGGGACAACTGTTGCCGCAGCCGTTCCTGCTGCGGACCATCCACCGTCTCGATCGGCAGCTGGTAGCGCCGCGCCAGATCCAGCACCACATCGCTGAAACTCTGGCGCTGGAACTCCATCAGGAACTTGATGGAGTTGCCGCCAGCACCACAGGAGAAGCAGTAGTAGAACTGCTTGGCGGGCGACACCGTCATCGACGGTTTGCTGTCGTCATGGAACGGACAGATCCCGACGAATTCCCGTCCCTTCTTCTTGAGCACCACGTGCTCGCCCACCACATCAACGATGTCGGCCCGTTCCTTAACGGCCTCGATCGTTCTTGGGTGCAGGCGGGCGTTCACCATCGGTCCATTCTGCGAAGTCGCAGGCTTCCGTGCACCACGTCATCAGAACAACCATGGCCGAACCGCAGACCCCACAACCCTGGTGGAACAGGGACTCGGTGCGGGGCAGCCGAGCCCTGATCCTGAGCTCCCTGGCCTTCAGCCTGATGACGGTCTGCGTCAAGCAACTGAACAGTCGGCTTCCGGTGGCGGAAATCGTGCTGTGCCGGGCCCTGATCAGCATCGTTCTGACCGCTGTGGGCCTGCGCCTGGCCGGGGTCTCCCCGTGGGGTCAGCGACGGGGGCTGCTGGTGGCGCGGGGGGTGTTGGGCAGCTTGGCCCTGCTCTGCTTCTTCGAAGCGATTGACCAGCTGCCGCTCGCTTCAGCGACGGTGCTCCAGTACACCTACCCCACCTTCACCGCCGTGGCAGCGCTGTTGCTGCTGGGCGAGCCCCTGCGCCGACGCATCAGTGCAGCGGTTCTGCTGGGCTGGATCGGCGTCACCCTGGTGGTGCAACCGCAGTGGCTCACGGGAACAGCCCAACCTGCGCAACTGATCCCTGCCCTGATCGGCATTGGTGGCGCTCTGATGACCGCCCTGGCCTACGTGAGTGTGCGGCGGCTGTCGCAAACCGAGCACCCCTTGGTGATCATCCTCTATTTCCCGATGATCTCGGTTCCCCTGACCCTGCCCTGGGTGCTGCAGCAAGGGGTCTGGCCCCAAGGCATCGAATGGTTCTGGCTCCTGGGGGTCGGAGTGATGACCCAGCTGGGCCAGATCTGGGTAACCGAGGGCCTGGGCTGCCTGCCCGCCGCCCGAGCCACATCGATCAACTACGTGCAGGTGGTCTTTGCCGCTGGCTGGGGCTGGCTTTGGTTTGCTGAATCAATCAATGCCTGGCAGGTGGGTGG
>ENA-OSEY01002323-OSEY01002323.1-marine-metagenome-genome-assembly--contig:-NODE-2323-length-12381-cov-4.558355_pt1 | contig 12381 bp, 13 predicted proteins | sample MGYA00248465_ERZ534230 | MGnify/ENA primary metagenome ERZ534230 (study PRJEB26409, sample SAMN06344110) | marine metagenome | isolation source: Sea water from surface | place: Atlantic Ocean:Southern... | reverse complement strand
ATTTTTTTTTAATCCCGACTAAAATAGTAGGAATTAGGCAAAAACTATTGTAATACGAGGCATAATTATGAAACTTACAAATAAAGGTCGATACGCGGTTATGGCTATGGCAGACTTGGCATCGAATGTTAAGGATGGTCCGATAAGTTTGACTGAAATATCATTAAGACAAAACATATCTCTGGCTTACTTAGAACAAATTTTTTTAAAACTAAAAAATAATAAGTTAGTTAAAAGCTCAAGAGGAGCTAATGGAGGATATGTGCTTGAAAAACCAGCTTCTGAGATAAAGTTATCAAATATAATTTTTGCTGTAGATGAAGAAGTCAAAACTTTAAACTGCAAAAAAAATTCAAAAAAAGGATGCAATAATAAAACTACTAAATGTATTACTCATAACTTATGGGATCAATTAGATCAGCATATCAATGGTTTTTTTGAAAAAGTAAAATTACAAGATTTAACGAAAATAAATTAAAGATTATGAAAAGTGGAGAGCTTAAAAATCAAGAATACAAGTACGGATTTTCAACTGATATTGAAAACTTCAAAGCACCAAAAGGACTTTCAGAGAAAACTATCAAATTTATATCTGAAGTAAAAAAAGAACCTAAGTGGATGCTTGATTGGAGATTGAAGGCTTTCAATAGACTTAAGGTTTTAAAAGAGCCAAACTGGCAAAAACCCAAATATCCAAAAATAAATTATCAAGATTTATATTATTATTCTGCTCCAAAGAGCATGAAAGATAAACCAAAAAGTTTAGACGAGGTGGATCCAAAACTTATTGAGACATATAATAAACTAGGTATTCCTTTAAATGAACAAAAAAGATTGAGTGGTGTAGCAGTTGATGCAGTTTTTGACTCAGTTTCAGTAGCAACAACCTTTAAAGGTGAGCTTGACAAGAAGGGAATAATTTTTTGTCCAATTTCTGAAGCAATTCAAAAACATCCAGAATTGGTAAAAAAATATCTTGGCTCTGTTATTCCTATAAGCGATCATTATTTTGCAACATTGAACTCAGCGGTATTTACTGATGGTTCTTTTGTATACATACCTCCTAATACAAGATGTCCGATGGAACTATCTACATACTTTAGAATTAATGCATCTGAGACTGGTCAATTCGAAAGAACTTTAATTATTGCAGATAAAGGAAGCTATGTGAGTTATTTGGAGGGTTGCACAGCTCCCATGAGGGATGAAAATCAATTACATGCAGCTAACGTTGAATTAGTAGCTTTAGATGATGCAGAAATTAAATATTCTACAGTTCAAAATTGGTACCCTGGTGATAAGGATGGAGTAGGTGGAATTTATAATTTTGTGACAAAGAGAGGAGCATGTAGAGGCAAAAACTCAAAAATATCATGGACTCAAGTTGAGACAGGATCTGCAATAACTTGGAAATATCCTAGCTGTATTTTGCAAGGCGATAATTCTGTTGGTGAATTTTACTCTATAGCTATTACAAACAATCATCAAAAAGCAGATACTGGTACCAAGATGATACACTTAGGTAAAAATACAAAAAGTAAGATTATTTCAAAAGGAATTTCTGCAGGTCAAGCCGATAATACCTATAGAGGTCTTGTAGACATTGGAGCTAAAGCTAAAAATTCTAGAAATTATACACAATGTGACTCACTTTTAATGGGTAACAAATGTGGGGCTCACACTGTTCCTTATATTAAAAACAAAAATTCATCTTCAACAGTAGAACACGAAGCTACAACATCTAAAATTAACGAAGATCAGTTATTTTATTGTAATCAAAGAGGGCTCAATCAGGAAGAAGCAGTAAGTCTTATAGTAAATGGCTTCTGCAAAGAGGTCTTACAGCAACTTCCGATGGAATTTGCAGTAGAGGCACAAAAACTAGTTTCAATCAGCTTAGAAGGGAGCGTTGGTTAATGCTTCAATTACAAAATTTAAAAGCTTCAATTAATGATAAGTTTATTTTAAACGGATTAAATTTAGATATAAAACCTGGTGAAGTGCATGCTATTATGGGCCCAAATGGTTCTGGAAAAAGTACTTTAGCAAATATTTTATCAGGCAAAAATGGATATGAAGTAAGCGGAAATTTAAAGTATGAAGGTAAAAATTTGCAAGATATTCCAATAGAGGAGCGAGCGCAAAAAGGTATCTTTTTAGCGTTTCAATATCCTCTAGAAATTCCAGGTGTGAATACAACTAATTTCTTAAAAACTTCACTAAATACGATTAGGAAAGCTAAAGGTGAAAAAGAGTTAGATACTTTAACTCTTTTAAAACTAATAAAAGAAAAAGCTTCTGAACTAAACATAGATGAAAAATTTTTATCAAGACAATTGAATGTTGGTTTTTCAGGAGGTGAAAAAAAGAAAAATGAAATACTTCAAATGAAACTTTTAGAACCAAAATTAGCCATCTTAGATGAGACAGACTCAGGTTTAGATATCGACGCATTGAGAATAGTCGCTAATGGAGTTAACTCTCATAAAAATAAAAATAACTCATTTTTGATTATCACTCACTATCAAAGATTACTTGACTATATTAAGCCAGATTTTATTCATGTTTTATCTAACGGAAAAATTATCAAAACAGGCTCTGCTGATCTAGGCCAGGAATTAGAAAAAACAGGATACGAAAATTTGAAATAATGGACCAACTATTTAATATAGATTTAAAAAAAATACCTGTTTCTTCAGATCAAGAAGCATTAGAAAGGAAAAAAAATTTTGAGTTATTTTTAGAAACTGGCTTACCAAATAAAAAAGATGAAAATTGGAAATTTAGTGATCTTAATTTTATTATAAGCAAAAATTTTAAACAAATTTCAATTTCAGATGATTTTAAATTTGATAAAAAAATTAGATTTATTAATGATTTTGACCATAACCATATTACTCTTATAAACGGAGTATATAAATCTTGCGATATAAGATTTGAAGAAAAAGAAAAGGTAAAAATTGAGAGATTTAAATCATCTGATAATTTTACCAATGAAAAAGGTAATAATCTTTATAATCTTAATAAAGCCTTATCTTCAGGTGGATTTAGTCTTGAAGTACAAAAAGATTACAAATGTAAAAAACCAATAATAATTTATAATTATTTTACATCAGATCTAGATAATAAAATTATAAATAATTCAAATCAGATAAAGCTTAGTCAAAACTCAGAATTAACCTTAATAGAATATAATATGAGTGAAAAAAGTAAATTTTTTAAAAATACTTTCGAAAACATAAATATTGAACAAGGCTCATTATTAAAAAGTATCACTATACAGAAAAATAAAAGTAATGGTTATTTTTATAAAAATATATCAGGCATACAAGATTATAATTCTAGCTATCAAAGTTTTATATTAAGTTCTGGGCTTAAATTTAATAAAATCGAAATTAATATGAATTTAGAAAAAGAAAATAGCACTTGCTATATTTTATCTGGATTGAGTTTGGGTAAAGATGAACACCAAGAAATTAAAACACGAATAAATCACTTGGCTCCAAATTGCAAAAGCTATCAAAAAATTAAAAATGTTTTAGAAAATGATAGCAATGGAGTTTATCAAGGTAAAATATTTGTTAAAGATATTGCACAAAAAACAGACGCATATCAACTGAGTAAAGCTTTAATTTTAGACGATCAAGCAGAATTTAACGCTAAACCAGAGTTAGAAATTTATGCTGATGATGTTAAGTGTTCGCATGGATCAACTTCGGGGAGCATCGATGAAGATGCTATTCATTATTTAATGACGAGAGGAATTAAATTACCTATAGCAAAAAAACTTTTAATAAATGGTTTCCTGAATGAAATTTTTGAAAATATACCGGAGGAAAAACTTAAAACTTTCCTTGAAAAAAGTATAATGGAGCAAGTAGATGGAATTTAATAATATAAAATCTATATTTCCAATTTTTAAACAAAAAATTAAAGGAAAGCCATTAATATATCTTGATAGTGCTAATTCTTCACAAAAGCCAAAAATGGTTATTGATGAGATCTCAAAATTTTATGAAACTGAGTTTTCAAATGTTGGAAGAAGCGTTCATACATTAGCGGTAAAAGCAACAAATAAGTTTGAAGAAACAAGAGACATAGTAAAATCTTATATTAATGCAAAACATAGAGAGGAAATAATTTTTACAAAAGGCGCTACAGAAGCAATAAATTTAGTCGCAAATACTTACGGAGAGAAATTTATTAAGAATGGCGATGAAATTTTAGTAACTGAATTAGAGCATCACTCAAATTATGTTCCATGGCATTACTTAAGAAAAAAAAAAGGTGCAGTAATAAAATTTGCTTCAGTAAATGATAACGGAGAAATAGATATTGATGAGTTTAAAAAGAATATTACTGAAAAAACTAAAATGATTGCTTTCACTCATATTTCAAATGTTACTGGCTCAATCATGCCTGTAAAAAAAATTATTGAAATGGCTAAAACAAAAAATATTCCAGTATTAATTGATGGAACACAGGGAGCTCCTCATGCGGTTTTAGATGTACAAGACTTAGACTGCGATTTTTATGCAATATCTTGTCATAAAATGTATGGTCCTAATGGTCTCGGTATTCTGTATGCGAAAAAAAAATGGTTAGATGAATTACCACCATATCAAGGTGGTGGAGGAATGATAAGTGAAGTAAAAAAAGATGATATATCCTATGCAGAGTCACCAAACAAATATGAAGCTGGAACGATGCAAACTGCAGAGGTAGTAGCTTTTGCAAAGTCTATCAAATTTATTCAAGATTTAGGAATTAAAAATATAGAAAACCACGAAAGCAAAATACTTGAGTATGGTTTAGAAAAATTAAGAAAAGATAATTCTGTTAGCATTATTGGCAATCCTAAAAATAGGGCATCAATTATTTCATTTACAATAAAAGGAGTTCATCCTCATGACATTGCAACTATTTTAGATGACGATGGAGTGGCAATAAGAGCAGGTCACCACTGCTGTCAAATTTTACATGATAAACTTGGAATTCCTGCTTCAGCTAGAGCCTCAATAGGAGTTTATAATAATAAAGAGGATATCGATGTATTATGTGAGTCAATTAAAAAATGTAAAAAAGTATTTCAAATTTAAATGGAATTAAAAGAATTATATCAAGAAATTATTTTAGATCATGCTAAGAACCCTCGAAATAAGGGTAAATGCGAGGGCTACAATCATGATGCAAAAGCACACAATCCTCTTTGTGGAGATAAAGTACATATTTATTTAAAATTAGATAAGGATAAAAATATATCAAGATTGAGTTTTGAAGGTGAAGGTTGTGCAATATCTTTAGCTTCTGCATCAATTCTTACTGATACTTTGAAAGGTAAAGATCTTAATTTTTCAAAAAAAGTAACAGATGATTTTTTAAATATGATAAAAAATAAAACAAAAATAACTCTAAATAGCTTATCTGAGGATCAAATTACAACTATTTCATCATTATCTGGTGTTCAAGAATTTCCTATGAGAATAAAGTGTGCTACTATGGCATGGCATACACTGTTGTCAGCCTTAGAAAAAAAAAATTGATATGTCTGATATAAAACAAAAAATAGTAAGTGAAATTAAAAAAATTTATGATCCTGAGATACCTGTAAATATATACGAACTAGGATTAATTTATAAAATTGAAGTTAATGAACAAAAAAAAGTAAACATTGAAATGACTCTTACATCTCCAAACTGTCCAGTAGCTGAAGAATTACCAAATACTGTAAAAAAAAATGTATTAAAAATTCCAGAAATTAAAGATGTTGATCTGAAACTAGTCTGGGATCCACCTTGGACAAAAGACAAGATGTCTGAAGCAGCTAAATTAGAATTAAATTTATGAATGAACAAGTAATTAGACTAAGTGATAACGCTGCAAAAAGATTAAAATATATAATGTCAAAAGCAGAAAGCTCAGCTATAGGTGTAAGAGTAGGTGTCAAATCAGGAGGCTGTGCGGGAATGTCTTATGTTATGGAATATGCGAAAGAAATTAAGCCAAATGAAGAAATAATTGAAGATAAAGGTGTAAAAGTTTTAATTGATCCAACTGCTGTAATGTATTTATTAGGTACAGAAATGGACTACAAAGAAGAAAAATTTTCTTCTCAATTCATTTTTAAAAACCCTAATGAAACCGAAAGATGTGGATGCGGAGAATCTTTTAAAGTTTAACCGCTATAATACATCTCAAATTCAATTGGATGAGGTGTATGTTCAAAATTATAAATTTCCTGAAACTTTAATTCAATGTAAGCATCTATCTGATCGTCAGTAAATACACCACCTTCCGTCAAAAATTTTCTATCCTTATCTAAATTTTGCATTGCTTCTCTCAAAGAACCACAAACGGTTGGTAGTTTTTTAACTTCGTTTTCAGATAGCGAATATAAATCTTGATCAAAAGGCTTGCCTGGATCAATTTTGTTTTTAATACCATCAATTCCAGCCATAAGCATAGATGCAAAAGTTAAGTAAGGATTTCCTGCGGCGTCTGGAAACCTAATTTCCATTCTTGCAGCCTTAGGATTCATAATCACTGGAATTCTACAAGATGCAGATCTGTTTCTTGCTGAGTATGCTAAAATTACTGGCGCCTCAAAACCTGGAATTAATCTTTTATAACTATTAGTTGTTGCATTAGCGAAAGCGTTGATTGCTCTAGCATGTTTTAATATACCACCAATATAATACAATGCATTCTTTGATAGTCCGGCGTACTCTTTGCCCATAAATAATGGTGTACTCCCTTTCCAAATCGATTGATGACAGTGCATGCCAGAGCCGTTATCGCCTTTAACTGGCTTAGGCATAAAAGTTGCAGTTTTACCGAAGGAGTGTGTAACCATTTGAACTGCATATTTATAAAGTTGAACGTTATCTGCTTGATTTGTTAATGTTCCAAAGTACATCCCAAGCTCATGTTGACTCGGAGCAACTTCATGGTGATGCTTTTCAACTTTGACACCCATATCTTTAAGTGCTTTCAGATACTCTCCTCTCATATCTTGAGCACTATCAACTGGAGGTACTGGGAAGTACCCACCTTTAATTCCTGGTCTATGACCCATGTTACCATTTTCATATTTTTTTCCTGTGTTATAGGGACCCTCGGAACTATCAATTGAAAAGCTGGTTTCGTTCATATCATTTTTGTATCTTACATCGTCAAAAACAAAAAATTCAGGCTCAGGGCCAAAATAAGATTTATCACCTATACCAGTTTTTTTAAGATAAGCTTCTGCTTTTTTTGCAGTGCCTCTTGGATCTCTTTCGTAAGGATCTTTTTTTACAGCATCTAAAATATCGCAAAAAATATTTAAAGTAGTGTGAGAATTAAAAGGATCAATTATAGGTCTATCTAAATCAGGTTTTAATATCATGTCTGACTCATTAATCGCTTTCCAGCCAGCTATAGAAGAACCGTCGAAAAACACTCCTTTATTGAGCATATCTTCGTCAACTACGGTTGAGTCCATCGTTAAATGTTGAAGTTTACCTTTTGGATCAGTAAACCTTAAGTCTACGAATTCTACTTGCTTATCTTTCATAAGCTTTAAAATATCTTTTGAACTCATTGTTCTCCTTTAAAAGTTGTTTTAATTTCGAACTGAACATATATAAGGGACTTTTTTAGAGTATAATTAAAAATAAATATCAGCTATGCAATTATTACATAAATACAATTTTAACTTGAAATGAGAGAAGCCAATACCTTTGATTTTTCTCTATTAATTTTATTAGCTATAATATGGGGATCATCATTTTTTAATATTAAGTTAGCTACGTACTCTTACGAACCAATAACTCTTGCATTAGTAAGAGTAATTTTTGCAAGTATTCCATTATTAATCTTATGTAAAATCAAAAATATTTATTTAGAAGCTTTTACAAAAAATTGGAAACCATATGCACTTATCGGCTTGTGTAATATTGCAATACCTTTTGTTCTGATAGCAATTGGAACCGCAAAAATTAATAGTTATCTCGCTGCTATTTTGATGAGCACAACTCCACTGAGTGGGTCTATACTTGCACATATATTTACAAAAGACGAAAAATTATCATTTTTAAAGTCTCTTGGAGTTTTGATTGGGTTTAGTGGAATAATTTTATTATTTTTTGACAAGGTTATTATTAATAGTGAAAATTATCTTTACGCATTGATAACTATTTTAGGATCAACATTTTACTGTATAGGTGGATTACTGACTTTAAAATTAAGAAATAAAAAAAATGAAAATGTGACGACATCTACAACTTTATGGTCTGTTATTTTTTTACTACCTTTTTCTTTGATATTTGAAACTCCATGGAATTCAAACCCGACAATGTCAGCGACCCTATCTTTATTATACTTAGGGATAGTTGCTACCGGACTTGCTTGGTTAATTAGATTTAGAATATTAACTGTTAATGGTCTAGTTTTTCAAACTCAAGTAGCTTATTTAATCCCAATATTTGGAGTTCTGTTTGGTTATTTTTTAATGGATGAGATTATTACATGGAGAGTTTTATTATCTTTAGTTATAATCTTGGTTGGTATTCACATATTTAAGAAAAACAATAAAGGAATTAAAGTAAATGGGAACTGAGTCAATTGAAGCAAGTTTTTTATCAATTTTCGCTTTAATAAGTTTTTTTATTTTTTTAATTATTAGTAAGTTTTCTTATAAAATTGGCGAAGGTGTGCTTTTAGATAAAGATTTTAATAAACCACAAGCATTTCATGATCTTCCAGTCACAAGGAGCGGGGGCTTAGCTATAATAATTTCTTTGAGTATTTTTTTTGGAATTTACTATTTATTATATTCAAAAATTCTTTTTGATTACATTTTGATTTGTTATTCAATGTTTTTAGTAGGATTTTTAGATGATCTAAAAATTAAGATTAAACCATTCAAAAGATTGTTGATGATGATTATTTTACTTTTTGTTTTAATTTATTTTTTACCTATACAAATTCTAAATATAGATATTTCTTTACTTTCATTCATATCTAATAATCATTTTTTTTCATCCGTATTTGTCCTATTATGTTTTTTATTTGTTATAAATGGAGCTAATTTAATTGATGGTTTTAACGGATTACTTGCTTTAAACCTTTTAATAATAAATATTATACTTACATATATAAATTTGAACAATTCTAATTTAGAATTCTCTATATTACTTATTTCACAAATTGTAATCTTATTATCTTTTTTATTATTTAACTTCCCTCATGCAAAAATTTTCCTTGGGGATAGTGGCGCATACTTAATGGGATCTTTAATTGCTCTTAATACAATAATAACTAATAACTTAAACCCAAATATATCATCTTTTTTCTTCTGTACTTTACTATTTTATATTTTTTTTGAAGTTTTTTTTTCATTTTTTAGAAAATTGAAACAAAATAAATCTCCGATTTACCCTGATAACAAACATTTACATATGTTGAGTTATTTTAAAATTTCTTCTTATTATGGAAAATATAAAGCTAATTATATGAATTCTTTAATTATTAATCTAAGTTATCTAATTCTTATTCTACCTGGGTTATATTTGATGAACAATCCAATTTTAAGTAGATATTGGTTTTTTATACTACTACTTATTTATATTATAATTTATTCACGACTTTATCATTTAACAAAAAATTAAATTGTTATATAAAGCAACGATTGATTAAACGGGCAAGTGGCGGAATTGGTATACGCGCTGGTCTTAGAAACCAGTGCCGCAAGGCTTAAGAGTTCGAGTCTCTTCTTGCCCACCACAGGATATTATGAAAATTGAAGTAAAATCAAAAAAGGGACTAAGTACTACCTTATCTGTAATAGTTGACAAAAATACAATTCAATTAAAAGTAAATGAGAGACTTTCAGAATTACAAAAGGAAGTTTCTTTAAAAGGTTTTAGGCCAGGTAAAGTTCCGCCCTCTTTAATAAAAAGTCAATTTGGAAAATCAATTTATGGAGAGGTTATCGATAAAGTTTTAAGAGAGACATCTTCAAAAGCCATCACAGAAAAAAAACTAAAAGTGGCGGGACAACCTAAAATAGATTTAAAACAATTTGGTGAAGGAAAGGATTTAAACTACGAATTGTTGATAGACTGTTTGCCAAATATAAAACTAAATCCATTAGAAAAAATTAAGGCAAATAAATATAAAATAAAAATTGATAAAAAGATTATTGAAGATAAACTCAAAGAATTAGCAAATCAAAATAAGCAATTCGAAGATAAAAAAGAAAATGAAAAATCAATAATAGGTGATCAAGTAACCTTTGATTATTCAGCTACAGTAGATGAAAATAAATTTGAGGGAAGTGAGGGAAAAGGAGTGCAGATTGAATTAGGAAAAAATTTATTTCTCAAAGGGTTTGACGATCAATTGGTAGGCGTTAAAAAAGGTGAGACAAAAATTGTTAACGCTATTCTACCTGCTAATCATCCAAAAAAGGAGCTTGCTAATAAAGATACGAAATTCCGGTGTAAAATTTCTAACATTAAAAAATCAATTGAAAGTAAGATAGATGATAATTTTGCAAAAATAATGGGAGCAAAAGACATATCAGATTTGAAAAAATTGATTGAAAAACAAATTTCTAGTCAATATTCTCAAGCGCTCAATTCAATTACAAAAAAAGAAATTTTAGATCAAATTGAAAAAAATCACGATGTAGAATTACCAAAAAATTTAGTTGATCAAGAAGTTGCCTTAATGACTAAAAATATAAAAACAGAAGATAAAGAGAAATATAAATCTAATAATGAGAAATTAGCAAAATCAAGAATAAAGCTTGGTTTACTTTTAAATGAGTTTGGAGAAAAAAATAATCTAAAAGTAACTGACGAAGAGGTACGCTCTGAAATTCAAAAACAAATTAAAGGTATGCCAGGACAAGAAAAAATGGTTCTAGAGTATTATAAGAATAATCCAAACGCTTCTCAAGGTTTAAGAGGATCTTTATACGAAGAAAAAATTTTAGACTTAATTAAAACTAAAATCAAAATAAACACTATTGAAATTGATACAAAAGAAGCTGAGAAAATAATTTCGAACTTTAATAAACCAAATATTGATAATGTTCAGAGTTCAAAAACAAAATCTTCCAGACAAGATAAGATTAAATCAAAAAAAATTAGTAAAAAGTAACTAATAGTTGTATAAACCATCTATGAGTCGAAATTTCGAAGAAAAAATGAATAGCTTAATACCAATGGTAGTTGAACAAACTAATAAAGGTGAGAGAGCTTATGACATTTATTCAAGATTATTAAAAGAAAGAATAGTTTTTTTAGTTGGACCAGTTAATGATGCAGTTGCCTCATTAGTTACAGCGCAACTATTATTTTTAGAGTCAGAAAATCCAAATAAAGAAATCAGCTTTTATATTAATAGCCCAGGTGGCCTTGTAACTGCAGGTTTAGGTATTTATGACACTATGCAATATATTAATTCACCAGTATCGACATTATGTATTGGCCAAGCTTCATCTATGGGATCATTTTTACTATCAGCTGGTGAAAAAGGAAAACGTTATTCATTGCCTAATTCAAGAATTATGGTTCATCAACCCTCTGCAGGATTCCAAGGTCAAGCAACAGATATTCAAATCCATGCTAAAGAAATTTTATCCTTAAAAGAGAGATTAAATAAAATTTATTCAAAACATACTGGTAAGTCATTAGCTGAAATTTCAGACGCTCTTGAGAGAGACAACTTCATGACTGCAGAAGAAGCTAAAAAATTTGGTTTGATAGACTCTGTTGTGGAGAAACGAAAATAAGTAACAATATATAGATATTACTACAACTTCAGCTTGATATAAAAATATTACACAATTATATTAAACGTATTGATTCGATATGTCAGAAAAAAATAATAAAAATATTTTATATTGTTCATTTTGCGGTAAAAGCCAGCATGAAGTTAGAAAATTAATAGCTGGTCCTACTGTATTTATTTGTGATGAGTGTGTTGAACTTTGTATGGACATTATCAAAGAGGAAAACAAAAGTTCTTTGGTCAAACACCAAGATGGCGTACCATCACCGAAAGAGATATGTAGTGTTTTGGATGATTATGTTATTGGCCAAAAATTAGCTAAAGAGATTTTATCAGTTGCTGTGCATAATCATTATAAAAGATTAAGCCATGATACAAAAAATAACAAAGATGTAGAATTATCAAAATCTAATATACTTTTAGTTGGTCCAACTGGTTGTGGTAAAACTTTACTTGCACAAACATTAGCAAGAATATTAGATGTTCCTTTTACTATGGCTGATGCTACAACACTTACTGAAGCAGGCTATGTAGGTGAAGATGTTGAAAATATCATTTTAAAACTCTTACAATCAGCTGACTATAATGTAGAAAAAGCGC
>ENA-OSEY01002322-OSEY01002322.1-marine-metagenome-genome-assembly--contig:-NODE-2322-length-12382-cov-15.293458_pt1 | contig 12382 bp, 15 predicted proteins | sample MGYA00248465_ERZ534230 | MGnify/ENA primary metagenome ERZ534230 (study PRJEB26409, sample SAMN06344110) | marine metagenome | isolation source: Sea water from surface | place: Atlantic Ocean:Southern... | reverse complement strand
AATTATATCACAAACTATAGAAACCCTAGCAAAAAATGTTAGGGTTTTTTTTTGGAGGAATTATGATTGAAATAAATGATGAAAGAGAAAATATTGATAACATTGATAATATGATTTTTGATCTTTTAGTAGATAGGTTAGATCCTGTTATGAAGATTGGTGAAATCAAATCTAAAAACAATATGCCAATTGAAGATTCAAAGCGAGAAAATTCCATTTATGCAAGAATTGATGCAAGATTTTCAGAAAAAGAGGCAAAATATTTAAAAGAAATATATCAAAGTGTAATATCTGCTTCTAAAAAAGTTGAAGGGAATGAATTATGAGTAAGTGGACTAAAAATTCTTGGGAAAATTTTACTACAAAACATATTCCTAAATACAAAGATAAGGATGCTTTAAAAAAAGCGTTAAAAAAGATTGAAAAATTTCCACCATTAGTTTTTGCTGGTGAATGTAATAGTCTCAAACAAAAACTTGCTTCAGCTGTTGAAGGTAGAGCTTTTTTAATTCAAGGTGGAGATTGCGCTGAAAGTTTTAAGGAGTTTAATGCAAATAATATTAGAGATACTTTTAGAGTCATTTTACAAATGAGTGCCATTTTTACTGCAAAAATGAAGGTTCCAATCATAAAAGTAGGAAGGATTGCAGGTCAATTTGCTAAGCCAAGGTCATCTGACTTTGAAACAGTTAATGATAAAACATTACCAAGTTATTTTGGAGATTCTATAAATAGTATTGAATTTTCTGAAGAAAAAAGAGAGCCTAATCCTTCAAGGCTTTTAAGAGCATATTCACAATCAGCATCTACCCTTAATCTTATTAGGTCTTTTGCACAAGGAGGATTTGCAAACTTGAGAAAAGTTAATTCCTGGAATATGGGTTTTGTAAAAGCTACACCAGAAGGAAGGAAATATGAAAAAATAGCAAACCAAATAAATGAATATCTTGATTTCATTGAAGCTATTGGAGTAAATACTTCCTCTGTAGATTATCTAAATTCTGTAGATTTTTACACAAGTCATGAAGCATTGCATTTACCATTTGAATCTGCACTTACAAGAACGGATTCAATTTCTGGTAAAACTTTTGCTACATCATCGCATATGGTCTGGATTGGAGACAGAACAAGATTTTTAGATAGTGCCCATGTTGAATATTGTTCTGGAATTGATAATCCAATTGGTATCAAATGTGGACCAAGTTTAGATCCGGAAGAGCTCATAAAAATAATTGATAAAATTAATCCAGATAATGAGGCTGGAAAAATTTCATTGATCTTTAGGTATGGTGAAAACAAAGTCCAAGAATATCTTCCAAGCTTGATTGACGAAATAATTAAAAATGGAAAAAAAGTTTTATGGATTTCAGATCCAATGCATGGTAATACAGTTAAATCTTCCTCGGGTTTGAAAACAAGAGATTTTAGTTCTTTATTGAATGAAACCTCTCAGGCTATAAGCATTCTTAAGGATAAAGGATGTCATTTGGGTGGAATTCATCTAGAAATGACAGGACAAAATGTTACTGAATGTACTGGTGGCATTTATAAATTGAGTGATGAGGATTTAAATTCAAGGTATCACACTCATTGTGATCCAAGATTAAATGCTAATCAAGCATTAGAACTATCTTTCAATATTGCTGAGGAATTAAAAAAGTAAAATGAGATTCCAAGGAACATTGCAACTTCCAGGTGATAAATCTATTTCACACAGGGCTATAATGCTTTCTGCCATTGCTGATGGAGAAAGCTGTGTAAAAAATTTAAATGATGGAGCCGATCTTCAGTCCACAATAAATATTTTGAAAGATTGCGGTGCTTCAATTGAACAAAGAAACAAAAAAATAATAATTAATGGAAGAAAACTTCATTCCCCAAAAATAGAACTTGATTGTGGGAATTCAGGAACCACTACTAGGCTAATTGCAGGCCTGTTATCTTCACAAAAATTAATATTCACATTAATTGGAGATGAATCATTATCTCAAAGACCAATGAACAGAATAATTCAGCCTTTAAAAAAAATGGGTTGTAAAATGTCTTCAAGCAAAGGATTATTGCCATTGTATGTAGATGCCTCCAATGGAATTAGCGCCATAGATTATGATATGGAAATTGCAAGCGCACAAGTCAAATCAAGCATACTTTTTTCAGCGTTAGGTGGAAATAATGTATCAAGTATTAATGAGGTAATTCCAACAAGAAATCATTCAGAAATTATGTTAATAAACATGGGTGCATCGATTGAAAAACAAGGAACTAAAATTTTCGTTCATCCTCTTGAATCAAAATTAAAAGCAATTGACATTTCTGTACCGTCCGATCCATCTTCATCTGCTTTTTTTGCTGGACTAGCAGTTATTAGTAATAATTCAAAATTAAAATTGACAAATGTATTACTTAATGAATCAAGAATTGGATTTGTAGAAGTTTTAAGAAGAATGAATTGCTTGATTATACAATCAAATGAGTCAATTCATAATGGCGAAAAAGTAGGAGATTTAACATTTAGTTCATCAAGCATTAAAGCTGTAGAAGTTGAACCGGAAATCATACCCTCAATTATTGATGAAATACCAATATTAGCAGTTGTTGCAGCTTTTTCAAGCGGTGTTACTGTTTTCAAAAACGTTGAAGAATTAAAGTATAAAGAATGTGATAGACTAGGTGCTATTATACATAATCTGCAAGCATTTGGAATTAAGGCATATGAAAATAATAATAACCTATACGTTGAGGGAGGAAAGGTAAAAAAAATGTCACAGATTACTACATTTGATGATCATAGAATCGCGATGGCATTCACGATTTTGAGCCTCGCTGCTTTTAAAAAATATGATCTTGATAACGCAAAATGTGTAGACATATCATTACCAAATTTCTTCAAATATCTTAGTGAGATAACCAAATGAAATTTGCAGTCATAGGAAACCCAATAGATAAAAGTTTAAGTCCTCAACTACATAATATTCTTTATGAAAAATTAAACATTTCGAACTGTTCTTTTGAAAAAATTTGCTTAGAAAGTGACGAGCTAGATAATTTTTTTAATAATGATTTTAGTCTATTTAATGGTATTAATATCACTTTACCCTTTAAAGATAAAGTAGTGAAATTTTTAGATATTATTGACGATGAGGCAAAAATCTTAGGTAATGTAAATTGTATTACAAAATTAAATAATATGATTTGTGGGTTTAATACTGATAAACATGGTTTCGATATGCTGCTAATTAAAAATGGAGTAAATATTAAGGGAAGAAACTGTGTAGTTCTTGGCGCTGGATCATCTGCAAAAACTGTAGTAAAATGCTTAATTGATTTAGGAGTTGGTAGAATTATTATAAAAAATAGATCTATCGAAAATGCTCATAATCTTCAAAATTTTGCTCGTACTTTAGGTTTTAATAATATTGAATTATTTAATTCTGATTTTACAAATTTAGATCTTGTAATTAATACAACTCCGTTAGGTATGTATAAGGAAGACAGTGAAGATTTTTTTAACATTCCTGTTAATGAAAGTACAATATTAATTGACCTTATTTATACTGCCAGGGAAACTTTATTTTTAAAAAAATTTGATAAATGCTCTCAAAGGATTAATGGCCTTGATATGTTTATTTTTCAAGCTTTGAAGTCCATTGAAATTTGGAGAGAAACTAATTATAATTTGGATTCACAAATTGAATCCGTAAGAAAACAATTGGAGAATATAAAATGTTAAAAAAAATATCATACATGACCGCTGGTGAATCGCATGGAAAAGGATTGATAGGTATAATTGAGGGTATACCTGCAGGTCTACAGCTAACTGAAGAATATATAGCGGTTGATTTATTAAGAAGAATGCAAGGTCATGGAAGAGGAAAAAGAATGAAAATTGAAAAAGATTTCGCAGAAATTTTTTCTGGAGTGCGACATGAACAAACTCTTGGATCTCCGATTTCTCTTATAATTAAAAATTTAGATTGGGTGAACTGGGAAGATAGAATGGCAGTAGGTAAACCTAAAAAAAAGCATAAAAAAGTAACAATGCCTCGCCCTGGACATGCAGACTTAGCAGGAATGATGAAATATGATTTTGATGACATTAGAAATGTTTTGGAGAGATCTTCCGCAAGAGAAACTGCAATGAGAGTTGCTATTGGTGCTATTTGCAGAAAACTATTAGATGAGGTAGGAATAACTATTGGTAGTAGAGTATATCAAATTCATGATGTTGTTGATAATAAAGAAGTTGATAATACTTTAACTATGTCAAAATTAAATGATTTAGCTGATAAATCTTCAGTAAGGTGTTTAGATAAAGATGCGGAAGAAAGAATGATCAATGTTATTGATGAAGCAAAAAGTAATGGAGATTCGGTTGGAGGTTCCTTCGAGGTAATTGCTAAGGGAATGCCTTATGGTTTAGGAAGTTATATCAATGCTGATGGAAAGCTTCAGGCAAGAATTTCCCAAGCAATGATGTCTGTTAATGCATTTAAAGGAGTAGAGGTTGGAGCAGGTTTTGCATCATCTGCAGCTTTTGGGAGTGAACTCCATGATGAAATATTATTTGAAAATGAAAAAATCACTCGTTCAAGAAATAATGCGGGTGGAATTGAAGGTGGAATGAGTAATGCTCAACCAATACATGTTAAGGTGAGTATGAAACCTATTTCAACGCTGATAAAGCCTTTAAGATCGATAGATTTAAATACAATGGAGCCCAAGCTTGCTCACAAAGAAAGAACAGATTCTTGTGCGGTTCCTGCAGCATCAATCATTGGGGAAAGTATGTTGGCAATTGTACTTGCCGATGCATTACTTGAAAAGTTCGGTGGAGATAGTATAAAGCAATTAAAAAAACACATAGAGAGCAGTGGAAAATACTAATCAAATATATCTAATTGGAATGATGGGTTCTGGAAAATCATCCACTGCAAAAGCTCTTTCCTTAAGCTTAGGATGGAATTTTATTGATATCGATAATGAACTAACTAAGTCATTTGATATGTCCATTAATGATTTATTTTTAGAAGGAGAAAATAAATTTAGAATGTTAGAATTTGCTGAATTACAAAAACATATTTTAAAAGAAAATACTGTTATTGCTGTTGGCGGTGGAGCAGTTACCCACAGAGATAGTTATAAATTGTTAAGCTCAAAACATTGCATTTATTTAAAAACATCTAAAAATATCCTATTAGATCGGCTTAAAGATGATAACTCAAGGCCATTATTAAATGTTCAAAATAAAGATAAGGTAATTGAAGAAATTATGCTCAAAAGAGAGCAAAAGTATGAAGCGTTATGTAAAAGTGAAGTTTTGACTGATAATCAGACTATTCAGGATAATTGTAACCAAATTTTGGAGATAATAAATGTCCAATAAAATCAAAGTTGATTTAGGAAATAATAGCTACAATGTCAGTTTGATTGAAAGTTTCAAAAATTCAGTTGTAAAGTTTGCTTCTTCAACAAAATCTCAATGTATGTTAATTACCCAAAAAGAAATTTTAAATCTTTACAAAGATGAAATAAATGAGCTCTCTAATTTATCCAATGTAAATATCTTTTTGATTGAACAAGGTGAAAAAGCAAAATCATTTGAATCCATATCTTTAATAGTCAATGAGATGTCTAAAAAGCATTTTGATAGATCATCATTAGTTTTTGCAGTTGGTGGAGGTGTTGTTGGAGATGTTGGAGGGTTTGCATCATCAATTTTTATGAGAGGAATTAAATATATTCAATATCCAACTACTTTACTTGCAATGGTTGACTCTGCTATTGGTGGAAAGACAGGAATAAACTTAAAAGATGGTAAAAATTTGGTTGGAAGAATTTATCAACCTATAGCTGTAGAAATTGATACCAATTTTTTATCAACTTTACCAGACAGGGAACTGCAAGCTGCTCTCGCGGAGGTTGTAAAGTACGGTTTTATTTATGACAGAGAATTTTTCGATTATGTAGTTGCTAATTCAACTGAAATTCAAAATAGAGATATAGATGTTTTACAAAAAATAATTATTCAATGTTGTGAAATAAAAAGTGATATTGTAAGTGAAGATGAAAATGAGAATGAACTTAGAATGATTTTAAATTTTGGTCATACTGTTGGGCATGCAATTGAATCATTCACTGATTACAAAAATTTATTACATGGAGAAGCAATTTTTTATGGTATGAAGTGTGCATTATATCTTTCAAACAAATTTGGAAGTTTATCAAACGAAGAATACGATATATCAACCCGGTTGATATCAAAATTTGAATTACCAAAACTTGATATTAATAACAGGAAGATTTTTATTAATTTTGTCAAGAATGATAAAAAGTTCAGAGAAAAAAAAATTAGGTTTATTTTGTTAGATGAGATTGGTAAATCAAGAATAAGTGAAGACATCACTTTTGATCAAATTGAAGAAAGTTTGGGCGTTTTATGAAATTAATTGTTATTAATGGACCAAACCTTAATTTGCTTGGAGAAAGAGAGCCTGAAATCTATGGTAGCGAGTCTTTGAATCAAATCAATGAATGGATTCAGAATCATGAATCATGTAAAAATTTAGAATTTGAATTTTTTCAGTCCAATTCTGAAGGTGAAATAATTGACTTTTTGCATTCTAAAAGAGGAAAAGTAGATTATTGTATTTTAAATGCTGGTGCGTTAACACATTATTCTTATGCTTTAAGGGACGCTATAGTTGGTGCACAAATTCCTACAGTTGAAGTACACTTATCAAATATTCACAAGAGAGAAAATTTTAGAAAAACCTCTGTTATAAAAAATGTTTGTATTGGACAGTTTTTTGGCGAAGGAAAACAAAGTTATATTAATGGTATAAAACATATTTTGGAGATAAAAAAATGAGAGTAGGTATTCAAGGGATCGAAGGAAGTTTTAGTGAGGAGGCTGCAAAATCATATTGTAAAAAATTTGGAATTGAAAATTTTGAATTGAAATACCTTGTTACTTCAATGAATGTTCTTGACAACTTATCAAATAATTTAATAGATACAGGAATCTTTGCTATGGAAAATGCTCAAGGGGGAGTTGTAATTGAAAGTGTAGAGGCTTTAGCAAAAAATCAATGTGAAATTATTGATATGTTTTATGTCGAAATTAGTCAAAATTTATTAGCAATTGATGGAGTTTCAGTTGGAGATATCGAAGAAATCCACTCTCATGAGCAGGCGCTAAAACAATGTAAAGATTATTTAGCTGAAAAATTCTGGTCAAAAAAGCTTGTTGAGCAGGATGATACTGCTAAGGCTGCTCAGGATTTAGCAGAAGGGAAATTGCCCAAAAAAGTCGCAGTTATTGCAAGTAAATTTTCTGCGAAGAAATATGGACTTAACATTCTTGATCATGACATACATGATCTTAAGAAAAATCTAACTCTATTTTTGGCTGTTAAAAGGTTGGAATCATGAATAGAGTTAGCATTATAGGTTTTGGTAGGTTCGGAGCAATGCTCCATTCTTTGCTATCAAAAGGTTTTGAGGTTGATGTTTTCGATAAAAATTCAATTGATAATTCAGATGTCAATGAGGTTTCACTTGAAGATGCATTGCAAAATGAAACTATTTTTATTGCTGTTCCGATAAGAGACTTTGAAAACTTAGTTAAAGATATATCTAAAAAAATTTCAAGCGGAAAAACAGTAATTGATGTCTGCTCTGTAAAAGTATTTCCTAGAAAGGTCATGTTAGACAATTTATCAAATGAAACTGATATTATTGCTACCCATCCTTTATTTGGTCCTGATTCCTTGAAAGATAGTGGTTCGGTAATGACAATGGAATCCGTACGAAATACTTTTGGAAGATATGATTTTTGGAAAAATTATTTTGAAAGCCAAAACATTTCAATTGAAGAAATTTCTGCTGAGGAGCATGATATGATGGCTGCCAGATCACAAGGTTTAACTCATTTTGTTGGAAGAGTAATAGATGATTTTGGAACTAATCAAACAAGAATTGACACGGAAGGTTATAAAGCTTTACATAAACTTGTAAATCAAACTTGTAATGATACTTGGGAATTATTTGAGGATATTCAAAATTTTAATCCTTTTACTGAAAAAATGATTTCGGAATTAAATGAAAGTTTCGAAAAAATTAGCGAAATTATAGAAAAATAAGGGAGTATATATGGATAATATTTTTAACAAAATTAGTATTAGTTTAATTGTTTTAGGGATAGCATTTTATGCGTTTGCAATGACTTTTACTGCACTTATTCCTTCGATATTAGGTTTTTTGATGCAGGTTGTTTTATTCTTTGGAAGAATTTTCCCAAAATTTCATAAGCATTTTGCTCATGTAAATGTTTTAATTCTTATTCTTGGTATTGGAGCTACTTTTGGTTCTGTTTCTGATTTAGCGGGCTTTTTGCTTGGCGGGAATGAATTAGAAAGACCTTTAGCGACCATCGAACAATTTACTACATTTATTTTGTGTATTGTTGGATTTATATTATCAGTTCAGTCTTTTATTAATGCTAGAAGAGGTTAGTTGAAACTTTTTTCTATTGATGAAGTTTAATATTTAACAAGATAATTAATAATCAGGAGATATCATGAAACAATTACTTATTTTATCAATATTTTTAACAAGTATATTTGCTCAAAGTCAGATGCAACGAAAAAATGCAGATGATATGAAAAAAATGGAAATGCGTAAAAAACGCATGGAGCAATTACAAGATCAAAAAGAGTCAACAATGATTGGGGTTCAAACCAATTATTTAGACTTATCTCCTGAGCAAGCGCAAAAGTTTTTTCCAATGCAAAAAGAGTATAAAGACCTGGTACGTGAAGCTCAAAAACAATATCGCGAAAAGGTTGGTAAGCTACGTTCTAAAGCAAAGGATGTATCAAACTTTGACGTAGATACTGCAATTGAGTATCAGCTTGAAATGAAAAAAGAAATGGCTAAATTAGAATCTGAGTTTTTGAAAAATACTTCAAGTGTTTTAAGTAATGAACAAAGAGCTAGATTAGTTTATCAAGAAGAAAAACTTAAATTTGAAGCTGCAAAGAGAATGGCTGAGCGTGGTTCAGATATGTCAAAAAGAAATTTTGACAGAAAGAAAAAATTAAAATAAATTATATTCAACAAAATAAAGGATTGTAATGAGAAAACTTTTACTAATATTTACACTAATTTTTATGGTCACTTCTTGTGATGACAATATGTCTTACAAACAAGAAATGTCTGATACACAACTTATCGAAGCAATTATTTCTGACCCAAACAAATTTGAAATTGAAGAAGCTGATGTTCCTTCAATGTCATTATATGCTATTGGTGAAGAATATTATGATTATATGATGTATAAAGCAGAAATTTCTCCAGAATATGGTTATCAAATATCCCTTGGAGATATGGCTTTAGATGCAGGAGATATGACTGAAATTTTCTTTGCTAAGGATGGTAGAAAGTTGGGTGGTAGAGATGGCATGGAAGAACGAAAAAGACATAATAAAAGATGCTTCAAATTTGTATTTCCATTGACTTTTTCACTTGGAGAAACATCATACACTGCCAATGACTATCAAGAGTTTAGAGATGCCATGAAAGCCAATTATGAAGAAACTGGTGAAAAGCAAAAGCCTGTATTTGTATTTCCAATTCAAATTCAATTTGGTAGAGGCGATGAAGTAGAAACAGTTACTATCAATTCAGATGATGAGCTTAAAGAAGCATTTCAAGCTTGTAGAGGCGAAGAAGATGACAAAAAATGTTTCACCTTTGGCTTTCCTGTAAGTTTTACTATGCCTGATGGATCTGTTTTAACTGCAGAAGATGAAAAAGATCTGGAGGAAAAAATGGGAGCTTTCTATGAATCATATACGGGAGAAAAGAAAAGACCTGAAGTCGTTTTCCCAGTTGATTTAATTTTTGAAGATGGTTCTTCATTAACGGTAAATTCTCCAGAAGAAATGAAGCAAGCTTGGAAAGAAAATTGCAAAAGAGATGGTGATGAAGAGTCTGAAGGAGACGAAGGAACTCGAGGATAATTCATTTATAATTTTCATGAAAAAGGGCTATTAAAATTAGCCCTTTTTTGTTTTGGGGCCGTAGCTCAGTTGGGAGAGCGCGTGGATGGCATTCACGAGGTCGTCGGTTCGATCCCGTCCGGCTCCACAAAATTACTTCATATCAAAAATAACCTTTTACAATTCTAGTAAAAAATCTCTATTTTTGTCATTATTAACAAAAAAAGGGGGAAAATTGTGAAAGATAAATTCGCTGTATTATCAATTTTTATTTATGTTTTATTTCTTGTTTTAATTAATAATCTTACTGTCAGCTATGAGGGAGTTGAGTCTGCAGGAAAGAATATGCCATTTAATGGAGAAGAGAACCCAAATTATGGAAAAGCATATGTTCTTGAAAGTGACGACTATGTTGACAAGGCTCTAGCGCTTACTGAAGCTTATTCAAATTTAGATAAAGAGACATTCGTTTCATTAATACATGAAAGATTGCTTCCATTTGCAGACCAGATGGACGACCAGGAGACTTATTCATGGAGGCCATGGGCAATGGTTCCACTAAGAATGGTAGATGATAATGGCGCATTTGTTGTATCATGGTCATACGATGAATCCGTTCAAACGAATGGTTCTAAGGCTGCTACACATTACATAGATATTTTAAGGTTTAACGATGAGGATAATGGAAAATTATCTGGAATTTGGAGTACTTTCAGACCTGATCCTGAAAATAGTGAATATGGATTACGAGAAGGAGGAAAGTTTTTTGGAAGAGGCGAAAGCGAGTATAGTGGAAGAGCTCTAGTTTTCTCCAATAGAGGAGAGGTAGAAACTCTAGAAAAGCTTTTTGAGGATTATAACAATATGGACGGAGAAGCTGTAGCTTCATATTTCGCAGATGAATGGACTTTTAGAGCTGCAGAAGGCGGTACATCTGAAAGAACAAGCGAAGGAATGAAATCTTTGTTTGATAATCTTTCTGCTGTAGAATGGACTCCATTTTCAATGGCTCCTTTAAAAATTAAAGATACAGATCCACAGTCAGGAGTAACTGTTTATTCAAGAGAAAAAAGAGTGAATAAAGACGGTGAAGTATGGGAAAAAGAGCTTGTTGAGCTTTTTTACTTTGATCTTGATGGTAAGATTAGTGGAGTTGAGCAATTCCAAAGAGATATAGAATAATTTTTTAAACAAAATGAGGTAAAAATGAAAAATAAACTAGTTATAATATTTTCAGTATTCTTTTTGTTTACGGCTTGTGAACAATCGACTACTGTAAATTACGAGGGCGTTGAATCTGCTGGTAAATTTGAACCTGGTGAGGACAATGAACTTAATGGCAGTGCATACGTTTTAGCAGACGATAAATATATGGATATCGTTCAGCAGTCAACAGATGCATACAATGCACGAGACTGGAATGCTATGAAATCTCTTTACAGAGATGAATTTGTTGAAAATATGTCAGAGGGTATGACTGAATATTTCGATAATGAGGTCGAAACTCTTAATATGGATATTTTCGCAATGCTTCCTGTAAAATTAAAGGGTGATGATATTACTCGAGTTTTGACTTGGTCTGTTGAAGACAGATTATTTCAAAATGGACAAAAAGAAAGACATAATCTTTTTGAAATCTACTATATTGATGAAGAAGGAAAGTTAGGTGGTTGGAATCAATGGTATAGACCAAATCCTAATCCAGAGTTTACTACTCACGGTTTACCAGAGGGTGGAAAATTTGTTGGAAGAAATCCTGATAACGATTGGTCCGGAAGACCTTTTGTATTTTCAAACAGAGGAGAAGTAGAAAAACTTGAAGCCTTTCTTGAGTTGGCAAATAATATGGATATAGATGGAGCTTTAGAGTATTTCACTAATCCGTTTACTTTCAATGATTCGGAAGTAACTCATGATGATATGAGAGAACTTTTTGAAGGCAGAAAGTCACAAACTTGGGATGCATGGGCAATGATTCCAGTAAAAATCAAAGATACTGATCCACAATCTGGATTAATTGTATGGTCAACTGCTAGAGTTGAATCAAAAGAAGGAGATGTTTGGGAAGCGGATGTTTCTGAAACATATTTCTTTGATTTAGATGGAAAAATTAGCTCTGTAACTCAGTATGCTAAACCAATATCATCAACTGAAGATTCAGAATAATCTTAAATAAAACTTTTTGTTGGGCATATTTTTGCCCAACAAAAAGAATAATTACCTTAAATTAATTACCAATATGAACAATAAATTTATCATTTTAGCACTAATTTTAATTACACTAGGAGTTTTCTTTATGAATAAGACACCTGAAGAAAGAGTTGCAGTTATATCTACAAAACATGGAGATATGGTAGTTGAGTTTTATCCTGACGTTGCAC
>ENA-OSEY01002320-OSEY01002320.1-marine-metagenome-genome-assembly--contig:-NODE-2320-length-12400-cov-3.637507_pt1 | contig 12400 bp, 8 predicted proteins | sample MGYA00248465_ERZ534230 | MGnify/ENA primary metagenome ERZ534230 (study PRJEB26409, sample SAMN06344110) | marine metagenome | isolation source: Sea water from surface | place: Atlantic Ocean:Southern... | reverse complement strand
GGATGTCTCTAGCACCATTGATCTTATTTCTCAAGATGCTGATAATGATCCCATTAGTTATACAATCTTAGATGGCCCGTTTCATGGTGAGCTTGTGTTCAGTTCAGATGCCAGTGTTTCGTACTCTCCATACAATAACTTTTTTGGCCCAGACTCATTTACCTACGTAGCCTATGATGGTACAGACTACAGTGAGCCTGCTACTATTACTATAGAAGTATCTGAAGTAAATGATAAACCTATCGCAATGGCTGATCATTTTATGATTGCAGAAGATGATACGCTGCGCGGTAATTTAATTGCCGAAGATGGTGATCATTTTCCATTATATGTGGATATGCAAGATTTAACCTATAGCGTTACTTTAAATGTTTTAAACGGCACTTTAAGCATAATAGATACCTCTGGAGCGTTTACTTACACTCCTAATCCAAACTTCTTTGGTGCTGATAGTTTTCAGTTTTCTGTAGTGGATAATGGTACTACTGGTGGTGTAGATGATTTTCTAGCGGATACTGCAATGATACATCTTTTTGTAGAACCGATGAATGATGCTCCTGTATTATCTGCATTTGTTGATACATCAATGCATGAAGACTCTTCCTTGGTTCTAACTGTATTTGCTAGTGATATCGATAACGCTGAGTTAAACGTTTATGCGTATAGCTCTCAAAACAGAGTATCTGCTTTTGTAGAGGATACTTTACTTTATATCATACCTGATGCAGATTGGAATGGAACAGCAGAGATCGTTGTTGTTGCCAATGATAACATGAGCAGAGCTTCGGATGTAGAGGAGTTTACCGTTGAGGTTGTTCCAGTGAATGACCCGCCATTTTTTACGATGGATCATTTTCATGCTATGGGAGATATGACAACAGGGTTAGAACATTGGCTCTATGCAGATGACATCGACTCTGATGTCTTTTTCACCCTTGAAGGAGCACCTGCTTGGATATCATTAGATGGTTCAAAGATGGTTGGTCAGCCAGAGCAAGATGGGGAGTATGTATTTACTGTAAGCGTATCAGACAGTGAGTATGTGGTAAGTGAGCAGTTTACCGTTCATATCGCAGATCACCGTCCAGAAGTACTAAGCTTACGTGACGTACCAAATGACCAAGGCAAGCAGATGCATCTTGTATGGAAGCCTGGTCAGGTAGACCCATCTTTACCATTTACACAGTTCTCAACCTGGAGAAAAGTAAACCCAGATAGCACCCAACCGGACACATCCGATCTTTGGGATTTCATTGTATCCGTTCCTTGGATCGGTACGGAGGATGAGTATAGTATAGTTGTTCCTACATTAGGAGATTCCACAGCTCATGGTATTTATCCTAGTACATTTAGAGTAACAGCTCATACGGAAGATGTAGCTCTTTATCACGTTTCTGAGCCTGTGACAGGCTTTTCTGTTGATAATCTACATCCTACAGTACCTCAAGGTTTAACTGCGCTTGAGAGCGGTTCTAGCGTGATATTACAATGGACTGCTCAAATAGATGAGGACTTTAGTTATCATAATATCTACAGAAATGATCTTAGTAGTTTAGATCCTGCAATGATCTTTACCACCACAGACTCTTTCTATGTTGACCAGGAGGGAACTAACGGTTCATATGAATACTGGATAACAGCGGTAGACAGTGCTGGTAATGAAAGTGATGCTTCTGATATTGCTGCAGTCGTATTATCTGCATCTGAGCAAACAGCAGTACCTACTGTGTTTGCATTGGAGCAGAATTATCCAAACCCATTTAATCCTAGTACGCAGATACGTTATGCACTTCCGGAAGCTATAAGCGTTACAATTACTGTATATGACATGATGGGTAGGAAAGTAAGGACGCTAGTTCAAGATACTCAATCAGCTGGGTATCATACAGCGTTGTGGAATGCGACCAATGATAAAGGATTACCTGTGAGTGCTGGTATGTATATATATACCTTACAGGCTGGAGAACATCATCACATGAAAAAAATGATATTACTGAAATAAGGTAGCTTTTCATGCAGGATATACTAATCTATTTTGAAAACATACCTACCTTTGGTAGAACTTTATTTTTAGTTACAGGATTATCTTTTTTCCTCTTAGTTGAATCTCTAACTCCATTATTTCGATTTAATTACCATAAAGGCAAGCACGCCGCTATCAATATTACCTTTACATTAATAACGCTAGTTATCAATCTTTTTGGTGCTGCTTTGATCGTAGCTGCAGTTGAGTATACAAGTAAAAATCAATTTGGTATTTTACAAATGATCGAACTTCCGGTTGTTTTATATATTATTGTTGGACTGGCTTTGATGGACCTGATAGGAGCGTGGTTAATACATTTTTTAGAACATAAGGTGAAATGGATGTGGAGATTTCATATAATTCATCATTCCGATACTCACGTTGATGTTACTAGCGGATTAAGACATCATCCTGGTGAGAATATTATGCGCTTGGCTTTTACAACATTAGCCGTACTTGTTGTCGGTCCAGCCTTTGGTCTTGTTATGCTATACCAGACTATTTCTGCTTTTTTTGCACATTTATCTCACGCAAATATCCAAATGCCAAAAACAATAGACCGTTTACTATCCTTTATATTTGTAACGCCACACTTTCATAAAGTTCATCATCACTATGTTCAACCGTACACAGATATGAATTACGGCAATATTTTTTCCTTCTGGGATCATATTTTTGGTACGGCTGTTTATGAGAAAAAGATGGATTCATTGGTATATGGTTTGGATACGCACATGAATGAGGAAGATCACTCTAGTTTAAAAGGTCTTTTAACGATTCCATTTCAACCGTATAGAGAGCCAATCAAACGAAATTGATTTACTTGCAGATGTAGATTTGTAGGGGACTTTCTTCATCCATGGGATTCATATCCCAATCGCCAAATTTTTCTTGTACACTAAATCCAGATTCTTGGAATAAAAGATGCATTTTATGAGGATAAAACATCCGCTGCTTAAAGGAATATGTTTCATCTGATAGTTTGCCATCAATCTCTAGCTGCCAAGTCAGGCTGTTGATCTGAGTTTCATCATCATATGAATTTTTTTCCATGACTCTGCATTGTTTACCCTTGTAGTTAAAGAAAGTTCTAGCCTCATGTAGATATTCATTTCGATATAAAAACTCAGGGTCTGGAAGAAAAATAGATAAAAGAAATATGCCGTCACTATTAAGATGTTCTCTAACACATCTAAGGCAGTTTAGTGCATCTTTATCTGTTAAATTATGAAGAAAAGAATTAAAACCGATAAAAATGAAATCAAATTTTTCAGCAAGTTTAAAATCTTGCATGTTTTTATATAAGAACGTTCCATTCTCCCCGAATTTCTGTAAAGAGATATCTAAAAAAGGCTTACTATTATCTATACCAGTATATGGCAGACCTAAATCAATAATATATTTTGATAACCTTCCTGTTCCACAAGCAATCTCCAATACAGGGCCATTACATTTTTTTGCATAGTATTTGATTACATTCTCATCTGTTCCAATATCATTATGAAGGGCATCGTAGAGATTAGGATTAAGGTATATATCTTTCATTATTGCTTAAAACTTAAATATAATGTCCCTAGATTAATACATGTCATGTATCAATTTTAATTATTTGAAAATAACCATCTTATTTTTGATATTATTATCGTTCTCATACTCTCAAGAAAATAAGCTTACAATAGAGCTAAAAAATGGAAACAAGATCTCTGGGGAGTTATTAAATAAGACAGATTCAACTTATAGTTTAAAAACTGAATTTGGTGAACTTGTCATTCCAAAAAAAGATATTTCTTTGATTTCTGATGGGAGTATTACTAACAATTCAAAAATTGTCAAAAAGCCATCATTTTTAAATTCATACTTACAGGCAAAACAAAAACAGGTTTCTCTTAACCAGCAAGCAAGATGGAGGAGTATATACGGAACAATGCTAGCCGGAAATATTCTCTATGGTGCAGGGATACCCTATTTATTAGATCTTGATCAGACAGCAGGGCAGTATATTGGTTTTAGGCTATTGGTTTTTGCAGCTAGTTTCTCCTTAAGCTCTAGTTATACACGAAATATGGATTTGCCTATCGGTCGTTCCTATTTGCAGTATGCTGGTGCAAGTCTGGGTTTTTTTTCTATTGCGCCAATCGTTAGTTTCGTAGGCTTGGATAACTGGAAGGAATTTGACCCGGATTCCAAAATAGCACTTACCTACACAATGGTATCGGTTCCTTATGGAGCACTTCTAGCTGATAGAGCATATTCAAAATGGAATTTGTCCAATGGTCAGTCTTTCTTGATCTCATTAGGCATCAATCTAGGAACTTTGAATACCGTAGGTGCAATTCAGCAAACAGATTGGGATAGGTGGTCAAAGGATAATCCTGAAAATTTTGCTAGATGGACCACATCACTCGTTTATGCAGGTGCATTATTAGGAGGAAAGTATGCTAAAGATATTGCGCTTAAAAGTCCATCAATTTCAGAGGGTGATGTAGCGTTTCTAAATACATCAATGGGCCTCGGATATCTAAATAGCATATTGCTAGGGTATGCTATGGATCTTAAGCACTACAAAGATCAGACAATGTTATCGCTTGCAGGAGTAAACGGTTTTCTCTTTTTGGCAAATAGTTTAAATAAAAAATATGGTAGTTTATCTCAAGGCCAGGAGAATATTGTTTCACTTGGTGTAGGGTCTTCATACCTTGCATGGCTTGGCATTGCGATGCTAACACAGTATGATTACAGGGAGAGATCTGCTAGATATATTGATGTGGCCAGCCTAACAGCTGGTTGGTATTTTTCAAGAAAAAATGTTGGATCTGACCTTTCAATTCGTGAAAACAGAGTTAAAAGAAAAAACGATTTAGCATTAAAAATAAACCCTATTATGATTAATCAAAATAAAAAGTTGATTCCCGGGGTTTCAGTTAATTTAATTTTCTAAAAATCTAGTCAAATATTTTGTCTTTAATTCCGCGGTTTATAATATAGTCCTCGTAGACTATGGAAATTTTGCCTTCTACCATATCACTATTTTTTTCTAGGGGATTTTGACCAACAATACTTGTGATATCTTTTTTGAGCCAACCAGATAATTTTGCATCTTTGATAAAATATTGTACTGTAGATGAGCTAGGCATAATAAAATCATCATCCACACTCTGATATTTATTTGTTATTTCAACTAACTTGAGGGTATCCAACTCCGTTACTACATTGTTAATAACCCAATCAAAGGTATCGATGACCACGGTCACGCTGGGTTTAAATCCTAATTTAGCATACTCATTTGGCATTTTAAGTTTGAGGCTGTCAACGATCACATCGCCCTTAATGTGCACTTTATTATCATTATTAATTGAATGGACGATGCGCATATTCTTCAAATTATCGAAATTATCAATGGGGGATGTAAATATTCCTGTTTTTGGCAACATTCCAAATCCTCGAGATTTGATCTTTAGTTTATTAGGTTGCTTGAAATAAACCTTGTATTTCTTTTTTGGCATACGAAAACCAGGAACTTTTAACTCAATTTTCATAGTAACTTGATAATCAGATGCTTTTTCAAATTGTTTTTGAGTTTTTCCAATAATTGCTTCTATATCATCACGCTGTCCAATTTTTTTTGAAAATAATGAAATTGGAATGATGAGGATAAGTATTATTCTAGTATATCGCATCTGTTGAAGTAGTAAAATGAAGTAGTTATAAAAATAAACGACCAAATGCCACAAACTATGAGTTCTTGTATAAAAAGATGTTTTGGAATAGGATCGTGGAATGCAGTTAGAAATAGATCTATATATCCAGTAAATAGGTATGGGTTCAATAATTCGAAAAATTCGATGGGAATAAATGCTACTGCAGTTCCAATGAAAACTATCGAAATAGTTACTATAATTGGTGTTACGCTATTTTTTGAAAATGTACTGATCATAAAACAGAGGGAGGTAACGGTTAACATTAAAATATTTGACAGCCAGAAGCTTAAACCAAACCGCCAAAATGTGTCCGACGCATCTAAAACCAATAGCCCTTCATGAAAAACTACAAGATCTCCATTTCCAATGATCAATCTGCTAACAAGCAATGTGTACATGACAAAATAAAGCATCATAAGTGTCGTATATGTCATTACAATAATTAATTTTGAAAGCAAAACCATATTTCTGCTTATAGGTCTGGTAAGGTACATTCGAAATGTACCTTTTGAATATTCACCTGATACAATTTCAGATGCTACAATTGTGCTTAAGAATGGCATATGGCTTATAAGTATGGCAATAATAATGTAAGCAGATAAATTTCCATTTACTAAACTACCTACAAAGATAAATGAGTCTGCTAATTGACCATAAAGCTTATTTTCTAAGGATCCACCGCCATTTTTGACTGCAAGCACGATAAATGGTATAAGTACTGTAATTAAAAAGAAACTTATGTAGGTTCTCTTCTTATGAATTACTTTTATTAGTTCATTGATAATGAGATTTTTAAGCATTGAAATATCGGACCAAATTAGATTGTTTCGTTATATGTTTTAGACCAGACTCATTTAAATTCATTTTACGTAAAGTATTTAGTGCATTATGCAAGCTTGTTCTTAGAATTATGCTATTCTTATCAATTTTTTCTAGCTCAAAATCATTATTTCCTTTGAACTTTTCTATTATAGTTTTTTCTTCCTCTACATGAAGAAGGTATGTATTGTAATTATGATATTTATCATCTAATTCTACGCTGGCTATCTGCTTTCCTTTTTTTAAAATAGCAGCATGTGTGCACAATGTGTCTACTTCACTTAGAATGTGGGTACTGACACAAATAGTTTTTCCATTACGTTGAAGTTTATTAATGATTCTACTCATCTCTCGAACACCTGTTGGATCTAATCCATTATTTGGCTCATCCAATATTAGAAAATCTGGATCATGAAGGAGAGATTGAGCAAGCCCTAACCTCTGTTTCATGCCATAGCTGTAGGTTTTTACCTTGTCTTTTTTTCTATCAAATAGGTTCACAGTATGGAGAACATTATCAATAGAATCTGCGCGAGAATTAGTTAACCTTGAAAAGATTTTAAGATTATCATACGCAGATAAATATTCATAGAATGAGGGAGCTTCAATTAAGAACCCAAAATTTTTTAGCTGCCATCTGCTTTCAGAATTATAACTTTTATCTTTTATATGTATAGAACCATCCCAAGACTTTATAAGTCCTGCGAGTATTCTCATTAAAGTGGATTTCCCACTGCCATTGGGCCCAAGTAAACCGAATATAGAATTTGTTGGAATTTCTAATGATATATCATCCAGAGCCATAATACTATCAAAACGTTTAGAAACATTTTGAAAGCTAAAAGAAGATGATCTCACTTGAGATCCATAATCTCAAAAACGCCGAAGCCTGTCTTTGGTGTTTCACCTTCAATACTTAGACTCATTTCACTGTCAAACCTTGTGTAGAACGGATCGATCTTTGCTGCACCCATTGCCAGTCTGATGGGGTAAGGCATCCTTCCTCTTTTAAAAAGATTTGAGTTGTCAATTACGCTATGGCCGATGATATTTACCTTGAAACCGTCTTCTGTTATCATATCCAATTCTCGAAATAAAGGCTCATTATGTTTATTGTATAGATCTGTAATTCTTGTTGATTTTCTTGTGTAAAGACCATCCTCTCCAAATTTATTTACATGCACTTTTGAACTATCTGCTATGTACAATATGGGGACATCATATCCACCGCGTTTATCGGTCATATATAATACAGCAGCTACAATGGTCTTATCTTCAATTTCTCCTCTAAACCACACCCAATTATCAAACAGATATTGTAGAGGCGTATTGCCCCAATTGTGATCATGATATCCACTTCCTGACAGCCTGGTTTTTTCTCCATTTACAATTAAATCACCGCTAACCACGCCATTAGGAACAGCTGAAAGCCATGCAAAATAGTCATCACCAGCTTTGATAATGCCATCTTGAGGTCTATATGGCTTAAGGGTGGATTTAAGATTTAGGTTGATACCAATGCCATCGAAGTCATCTGGGTCTATCTTGATAGTATAGTTCTGGAGGTTACCTTTAAAAGAATTATTGCCATACACAACATCGCAACTATCCGAAGAAAAAGAAACATCTTTCGATCTAAAATATTTTAATTTGAAAAAATCATTACCATCTTTGTCTCTGTAATTAAATCCAATGAAATACTGGTCTCCGATAAAGTGCACTTTCCAGAAATAGGTAACTAAAACTGAACCATCATCTAATTTTGCATCTAAATACCACCATTCAAACTCATTTCTGTCTCCAGCAGTGCGTAGACCGTCCTCCCAGACACTAACAGTTGGCCCAAGCTCATTCGGTTGTGTGGTAGAAAATTTTGGCACATTATTTGGCCCGAAATAAAGCCTTGTGCACCCAGAGGAAGTAAGAGCAATAAAAAGAATGGAAAATCTAAAAAATATTTGAAGATAATACTTCAAGATGCTATCCACTGGAAACTGGTGTCGTTTTTTGATAAATCGCATAATAGCCTCTTGTGACCTAAATGATGAAGGCGAAGTATTTCAAATGAAGATACATCAATTGTGATTCTAGAGAAATTTTCAAAACCCAAATTGTTATTATCCATGCTTGGATCGTCAATAATGTCATTTAAGATTTTTGTATCTGGCATGATTCCACTTGGTGGAATCTCCCCTTGGTAGCATTCTTTACTATCTTTACTAAGCTTATCCCAAAGTGAGCTAAGTAGCTTTTTGTCTTTTGATGCTTCCGCATTACCTTTTATCCTTATCTGAGTTCTTTTACTTATGCTGTAGAAAAGAGCAGAAACTGAAGAATTTTTTATTAATTGATTATATTTGGGACTTCTTGAATCTGTATGAAAACTAATTTTATAGTTATCTAAATCTATATCTCGAAGAACTACTGTGCGAAGCTCTGGAATATTATTCGAGCTCGTTGCAACAGTAAAAAGATGATATTCATGGGCTGCATCTTTAACAGCGGAGTGAAGATCTTGAAGTTCTTCTTGGAAGATCTCTTCTGGATTATTTTGATCAATTGACATCTACAAAAACTAATTATGATATGCCATTTAGAATAAATACTATTTTAAATTTGGATTGCATTTACTAACTATTTTCATTTGTTTGCGAATTAAGGAATTTTTTATGAAAAGATTTGTATTATTCATACTTATTTGTGGGTACAGTTTTGCATCGAATTATTATGTATCCAATCAAGGCAGTGATGAGAACCCTGGAACAATAAATTCTCCATTTAAAACGATTCAAAAAGCTGCTGATGTTGTAGCAGAAGGTGACATCATAAACTTATTGGAAGGTTCGTATCACGAGGAAGTGACGTTGAATAACACATCGGGATCGCAAGGCGAACCAATTATTTTTCAACCTTTTAATAATGACAGAGTTATTATTGATGGAACAAGACCAATAACATCTCTTTGGACCAATCATCAAGGGAACATATGGAAGACAGAGCTTGACTTTGATATATGGCAATTGTTTTTAGATAGAAAAGAACAGGTAATGGCTAGATGGCCAAATGCAAATTTTGAAGATGGAAGTGTGTGGGACAAAGAAAACCACTGGGCTCACGGCACAATGGATCAATCCCAAGAACCTGCATATGAAAATGGTACCTTGATTGATAAACCTCATGGCAATGTAGATCTCGCTTCGATCGGGTTTAGTGTTGTAGATGCAATTGCTATTTTAAATGTTGGCTCTTTTCGTACATGGACAAGGAAAATTAATACTCATTCAGGTAGCATGATTACATATGACCCTGTTCCTGAAAACGAGTGGAAAGTAAAACACCACGATTACTACCTTGAGGGAAAATTAGAATTTTTAGATAGCGAAGGGGAGTGGTTTTTTGATCATGCAGAAAAAATGTTATACTTCTGGACTCCGCAAGGCCAAAACCCCAATAGCCTAAACATTAGAGGCAAGGTGCAGAGTTATGCATTTAGTATAGCCAATTCTGATTATGTAGAAATTCGTGGGTTAGAATTTTTTGGCACAACATTTCATTTTGATAATTCAGATTATTCTGTTGTTGAAAATTGCAATTTATGGTACCCGAGTTGTCATAAAAGAATGCTCGGCGTAATAAATATTCAGCCTGAAATGTCTGTTTTTCGAAGCAGCAGTCATTGTAAGGTCTCGAAAAGTGCTTTTAGATATACTGATGGTTCAGCTTTAGAAATGTATTCACATAATAACACCATAGAGGACTGTTATTTTTATCATATCGATTATAGTGTTACTGATCTTAATTCCTTGATGACTACAATACAAATGGGTGGAGCCAATAATATAATTCGAAGGAACACGATGCATAAATTAGGGGCTTCAGCGACCTTAAATCCAGGCGATGCGGGGCTAATTACTTTAAATAATATATCAGATACTGGTCACATGCAAGGTGACGGTGCAATGGTCCAAGTAATGACCGGACAGTCCCCTGGCACTGAAATCAGTTATAACTGGCTTCATAGTTCGGTTAAGTATGGTGCAAGATTTGATGGTAATGGAACAGGTAATAACGGTATTATGCATCATAATGTTTTTTGGGGCCTTGATAATGCTGGAATCATGGCAAAGGGATATGAATTTAAAATTTACAATAATACGGTGCTATATGGTCCAGATAATAAAAATGATATTTTAATCATGATTGGTCAAGGGGGTAATGAGGGGACAGAAACATTCAATAATGTTGCTAATAAAATATCTGGGCATAGGAGTGGCACTTTTGAAGATTACCCTGTACCAGGTATTTATTTAAATAATGTAAATGGTTACGAAATTGGCAGAAACATTGAAGGATTAATTATGGATCCTGTTAATTTAGACTTCAGACCAAACCCCGATTCAATTTTAGTAGATGCAGGAGTAGCAATCGACGGATTTACAGATGGCTATGTTGGTACTGCACCCGACATTGGTGCTTATGAGTATGGAGCAGAAACGTGGGTTCCAGGAATTACCTGGGATTTATCCCAAAAATTTGGAGATGAGTTTATTGAGCCCGTCGATCTAGTAATTAATCAGGATACAGTAAAGTGGGTTAGTACTTTTAATGAAGTCAATGATATTCGATCTGTAAGTCCAACGCATGATGGAGGCTCTATAATGATTTCAACTTATACAGATGAAAATTCTGATCGTTTTATGTGGCTTACTAAGCTAGATGCATATGGGGATGTAGATTGGACTAAAAACTTGGGTTATTATGATCCAGTAACTCAAAGCTTTAGCTTTGAAGGCTACGATGTAATACAAACATTAGATGGTGGATATGCAATAATTGGTTCATGGCTTAATGGTACCGGCTCGGAAAGAAATAATATACAATTTTTTAGGACAGACGCTAATGGAAATGAAATAGACACGGAGGCGTGGGGTTATTCTTCTTACGGTAGTGTTGGTAAATCAATTATACAAACCGATGATGGTGGGTTTGTAATAGCAGCCCAGCAAGACAATAGTTCCATAGTGGTCTTTAAAACAGACAGTACGCTAGAGTCTTGTAATAATATTTTTAATAATTGTATGCACGACGGTGGAGGAACTGCTGAAAAGTGGGGTCTTCAAATCAGTTTTTCAAATACTATGATAGTTGAGGAGGTTATCCAGACTCCTGATGGCGGCTATGCAGTTTTAGCATCTAATATGTGGATTGGTAATAATCACAGTGGCATCATTATAAAAATTAGCAGCATAGGATCAATAGAATGGCAACGTAGTTACAATACTGCATATAGGACCGTTTTCTATGGTGTAGACAATACGCATGATGGCGGATTTATAGTTTCAGGTTATGAGAGAACAAGCAGTACTGGATTTCCATACGATGAGAGCCTTTTTTTAAAACTTGATGGTGATGGCGATATAATTTGGGAAAAAACATTCAACACCAATTGGAATGATTGGCCAATAAATATTAAAACCATAGAGGATGGTACTTATATTTCTGCAGTTAAATACTACGGTGAAATGGAGGGGTCTATGTATAGCAGCGATATACGAATCGTCAACATTGATGCTGATGGAGACTTGTTATGGTCGTTTGATTACACAGGTGAGTTTGAACGTGATATTAGAGCAAATCGCATTGTTATTGCACCAGATCAAAATTTTTTAATTGTTGGCTCCCAAGAAAATGGCGAAAGTAGTGGTAATTATGAAGGTTGGGCAACAAAGCTAGGCATTGAGGCTATAATCACTCCAAACCCAGATAATCCAGACTCTCCAAATCAAAACAACCCCCCTACAGCCAGCTCATTTGTTTCTAACTCAGTTGAGGATGTCTCTAGCAACATTGATCTTGT
>ENA-OSEY01002319-OSEY01002319.1-marine-metagenome-genome-assembly--contig:-NODE-2319-length-12401-cov-27.054122_pt1 | contig 12401 bp, 12 predicted proteins | sample MGYA00248465_ERZ534230 | MGnify/ENA primary metagenome ERZ534230 (study PRJEB26409, sample SAMN06344110) | marine metagenome | isolation source: Sea water from surface | place: Atlantic Ocean:Southern... | reverse complement strand
AAAAGTATTGCAACTATATTAAATTCTTGTTTTTTCTCAAGTGGATCTATTTATAGATCTGTTGCAAAATTTTTACTAAATAACAAAAACGTTCAAATTGAAGATTTAAAAATAGAAATTGTTTCTGAACAGTGCAATGTTAATGGTGTCATTTTTAATGAAGAAGATTTATATGACAATGAAGTTTCTGTAAAAAGTTCAGAAATTGCAAAAAAAGTAGGGTTAAGAATATTGGTTAAAGATTGTTTAATTAGTTATTTCGAAAATCTCGACAAACCACTTGTAATTGAAGGTCGGGACATGGGTAGCGTTGTATTTCCAGATGCTGAACACAAAGTATATTTAGATGCAGATTTGGAAACCAGAGGTAAAAGAAGAGAAGGTCAATCAAATATGGAGGAAACAATTTACGATGTTAAAAAAAGAGATTTTGAAGATAAAAATAGACTATTTTCTCCCTTAACTATTCCAGAAGGTGCACTCGTTATTGATAATTCAAATTTATCGATCGATGAAACAATTGATCTTATTATAAAGAACTTAAAGCTTCAGTAGCTGACCAACTTTTATCTTTGGAAATGCCATTTACAGCTTCTTTACTATTTGTTGGAAACATATTTTTTAAAAGTTTTGAAAGTGAGGTTATATTACTTCTTAATTCTTTAGGAAGTGGAAAATACTCTTCCTCAGTTGTGTCAATAAAAAATTCTAAATTATTTGGGTTTAAATATTCTGATATTTCTTTGACGATATGATCTGGGGCAGATGCTCCTGCAGTGATAGCAACATCTACATTATCTAAACTTATATTATCTAAATCGTCCAGAGTCTCTATTCTATGTGCTTCTTTTCCTAGATTATTAATTGTAGTTACTAATGCATTAGTATTACTTGAGGTACTAGATCCAACTACCAATACTTTATCAACCTTGTTTGAAATATTTATTAGTGCTTTTTGTCTGTTAGTAGTCGCGTAACATAAATCACTTTTTCTTGGTAATTCAATATTTTGGTACTCACTTTTTGCTTTATTTAATATTGGTTCCCATTCAGACATTGCAAGTGTAGTTTGAGCAAGTAATGCAACCTTATCGTTGTGAAGGTTAGTTTGATCAATATCTTCGACAGACTCTACCAATATCATATTATCTGGTGCAACACCTAATGCACCTATAGCTTCATCGTGATTCTTATGACCTACATAAATAATCTTTTTTCCATCTTCACTAAATCTCTTTGCTTCATGATGAACTTTTGTAACAAGAGGACATACAGAATTGACACTTGTCATTGAAGTATTTTTGAATTCCATCTCAACCATTGGTGCTGTTCCATGAGCCGAAAGCATGACAATAGAATCTTTCGGTAGATCTTTTGGATCCTCAATGAATATAACATTTTTGTCTTTGAACCTTTGAACAATCCAGTCATTATGTACAATTTCGTGATAGCAATAAACAGGTTCATCATAAATTTTAAGCATCCACGTTAGAGCTTTTATTGCCATTTCTACACCTGCACAAAATCCTCTTGGTGTTACTACATAGAGATTATTTACCATAAAATAAGATTAGCTATATTTAAAATATGAACGAAAATAAAAAAAATGAAGTGATATTAGTTGGGTTGCCAAATTCAGGTAAGTCTACACTCATAAATTCTCTTACAAACAGAAAAAGTTCTATTGTTGGTTCTAAACCAAATACTACTAGAGATAAAATAAGTACTTATTTAGAAGTAAATAACAAGCAAATAATATTATCAGACCTTCCTGGTTTTGATGAAAATCCTGATGAATTTAACAGAGCTTTTCAAAACAAATTACAACAATTCATGAAAGATGCTGATCGAATATTGTTTGTGATTGATATAAATTCCAAAAACTTTAGTGGTCTTGATAAAATAAATAACCTATTGCAGCTTATTAATGTTGAAAGTAAAACAACAACAGTTTTTAATAAATGTGAAAATTTCAATAACTACGACCTTGATAAAAGGATGTTCAAATATATATATGGTAATGAAATGTTTATTTCTGGATATCACAAAATTGGTACTGATGAATTATTAGATCACTTAGTTAAATTTACTGGTAAAGAAATAAATGGTAGTTTTCAAAGTAAAAATGCCATCTCTATTATAGGAAAACCAAATTCTGGTAAATCAACATTATTTAATTCTTTTTTAGATCAGGAAAGATCGGTAGTTTCAAACAAACCAGGAACAACAAGAGATTCAATAAGTGAAGAGATACTTTTTGAAGATAAAATATTTAACGTTATTGATACAGCTGGAGTCCCTAGAAAAAAACAGAAAGATCAAATAGATCGATATGCGTCAAATCTATCATTAAACTCATTGGATAGCTCACTAATATCTTTTATTGTTGTCGATTCAACCGAAGGTATTAACTTTGAAGATTTGCGATTAATCAATGAATCAGTAGAAAATTTTTGTACACCTATTCTTATTCTAAATAAATGGGATCTTCTGAATGAAGATGATAAGGATAGAATCAACAAAAACATAAAAGTTCAACTCAAAAAATTTACGTGGTTGAAAATATTAAGAATTTCTGCTTTAACAAAAAAAGGCCTTAATAAATTTTCAACTACTCTAGATGAGATCAATCTACAGTTAAATAATAGAGTCGATACATCTGATTTAAACCTGTATTTTAGAGAATTATGGGTTGCAAATCCTCCACATCCTTTTAGAGGTAGAAGGGCAAAATTGAAATATGTAACACAATACGATACAGAACCTCCTTCATTTTCTTTTAACTTGAGTTCTCGAATCCCTAAAAACTATATTTCATTTATTGAAAATATGTTAAGAAAAGATCATAATTTTAAAAACATTGCATTAAAAATTAAGGTTAAAACATAGATGGAAAATTTTGGATTTAAAATTGGTGTATTCTTCTTCGGTTTTTACTTAGTTATACGTATTTATCAGGTTTTAATAGCTATTTTCCTAAACAATTGATCCTTAATTATCAACTAGATGTATAAATAAAATTAATTTATCTGTTGATATCACTCGATAGATACCTACTATGTATTTATCCACTTTTTTAAGTGGATTTTTTGTATACAAAAAGGAGAAATATTGAGTAATTATAAAGGCTCAGCAAGATGGAAATTTGTTGTGCTTTTCTCAATTTTTGCAATGATTGTAGTTGCCTGTGGTGGCGATGCAGTTGAAGAAGAAACAGTTGTCGAAGAGGAAGTGGCTGAAGAAGCTGCACCTGCAACAACTGAAGCAGAAGTTGAAGAAGCAGTTAGCGCCCCAGAAGGCGTCTTCAAATTAGGTATCTTTTCTGATCCACAAAGTTTCAATATTTGGGATGCTTTAGATGTACAACAAGACTTTTGGACTTATGCAACATTAAGCCCGCAGTCAACATCTTTATTTGGCACAAACTATCCTAGTTACACTCTTGTAACAGCTCTCGCAAGCGAGTTAGTTGAAGTTTCCGAAGATAATGGTGACGGAACATTTAGTTATACCGTTCCATTGCACCAAGGAATTGAGTGGAGTGATGGTGAAGCCATAGATGCTAACGATATGGTATTTACATATCAAACAGTTAGAGATTTGGGAATGTTAGGTGCATGGACATATAACTACCCATTAGCAACTGAAGGCGAAGATGGATCTGTTTCACAAGGTCTTACAAACATCGAAGCAATAGATGACTATACAGTTAAAGTAACATTTAACTTTGACCCAGGATTGTCAATATGGCAATACGGGGTTGGTTCAGCATCTATTGTTGCAGAGCATTATTGGTCACAATTTACTACTGATAGAGAAACTCTATTAGCAGCACCTGGAGATGGAGCACCGGTAGCTGGAGCTTTCGAATACGGAACTCTAGAAAGTGGAGCTTTCTATGTTTGGGAATATGACGAAGACACAATGTGGTTTGGTGGAGACAACACTGTTTATGCAAACGGTGGAGTTTCATACAATCTCGATAATGGGGTTGCACCAAAAATCTCATATGAATTCGGTGATCTAAGTGGAGATTCAATTTCATGGACTGACGGACCATATGTTGGTACTGTTGAATTCTCACTTTATGGTGATCAAGATGCAGCTTACTTAGCATTTCAAAATGGAGAAGTTGACTTTGTTATCAACCCATTAGGGTTAAAAAGAAATGCAGTGGAATCTTTAATTTCTGCTGGTGATGTTGAAGTTATTACAAACCAATCAAACGGTTATAGATACATGGCTTTCAATACCAGAGAAGGTAAATTCCCAACTGATAACAAAGCATTCAGACAAGCAGTTTCTTGTATTGTTGATAAGCAATTCGTTATTGATAGTGTTCTTGCAGGAGCAGTCCTTAATATGGACGGTCAAATGCCACCTGCCCTCACATCATGGGTAGCACCTGTTACAGGTGTTCTCGCTGATTGTGATGGTCTTTCTTCTGAAGAAAGATGGAATAAATCAATTGGTATATTACAAGACGCCGGATGGCAAGCTGATGATTGGGGAGAACACCCAGGTGGAGCTGAAAGAGCTATTGCACCTACAGGACTTAAAGGTCCTAATGGTGAAGCAATGCCTTCAGACATGTTGCTTTATGCACCAGGACCTGGTTATGACCCAATTAGATCAACATTCTCATTGTTTGCAGCCGATTGGATGCAACAATTAGGTGTTGACGTAATTGCTAGACCTACTGGTTTCAGTGTTATCGTTGATATTATTCTCGGTGAAGAAACCTGTGACGAATGGTACTTCTATATGTTAGGTTGGGGATTAACTCCATATCCTGATCATATAGTCGACTTTTTCCAATCTGATGGTGATGCATGTGTAGGTGGTATTAATACACCTGGATATAGTAATCCAGAGTATGATGCACTTGCAGCAGAATTTAATGCAGCAAAATCAGTTGGAGAAGCACAAGTAATTGCTAAGAAGATGGAAGCAATATTATTTGACGATCTTCCATACTTAGTGTTATTTACACCACCAGTAATCGAGGCATATAGATCAAATGTAGAATTTCCTTTCACGGACGTTCTAGATGGTCTTTCAAACCTCACAGCATTACCAGGTAGTGTAAAAGTTAACGACTAATTACGATTATTAAATTGAAAAGTGGGTAGAAATACCCACTTTTCATTTAATGTTTTACACTGAAATAAATTAAAATTTAAGAGGGGAAATGCTAGTTTATACAATAAAACGATTCTTTGAGATGGTGATTGTTTTTTTCTTGTTCTTAGTAATCTCATATTTACTTTTCAACGCAATTCCTGGAAATGCATTTTCAAGTTTACTTCTTAATCCTCTACTTCCACCTGAAGCATACCAAAAAACGATAGAAGCATTTGGTTTAGATAAACCATTATTTGAAAGAGTACAGTTATATATTATTAATTTTTTTAAAGGTGATTTTGGATATTCTTACACTTATTATCCACGTACACCTATTGATTTAATTGCAGAAAGATTACCAAGAACTCTAATGTTATTTTCAATTGTCAATGTTGTTGCATTTTATACTGGTTTTCTAGTTGGTAAAATTCTAGCCTGGAGAAGAGGATCAAAATCAGAGACTTGGATAACAATTGGTTCTGTTTTTTCATATACTGTTTTTTATCCATGGTTTGCTTTGATGATGCTTTGGTTCTTTGGCTACAAAATGGACTGGTTTCCTCTTGGAAAATTCTTAGTTCCTGAAAAGTGGTACGATTCACCTTATGCAAGTGACGAAATCTTTTATACATTAATCTTATTTACAACTATTTCATCTTTTCTTTTATTTTTAGTATTTATATTTACAAGAAACATTGAATCACTTCAAAAAAGAAGAAATGCTAGATTATTTGGTCTTATTATTCTTGCATCTTTAGCAACGATGTACTGGACAAATGGTGAAGCTGCTTTAAAAAGATTTTATGCTGCTGATATTGCTTATCATATGATCCTCCCAACATTTACTGTAACATTAGTTGCTTTTGCTGGAACTGCTTTATTAACAAGAACAACAATGATGGAAGTCCTAAAGGATGATTATATATTAACTGCTAGGGCTAAAGGTTTAAGTCAAAAAAGAATTCGAGATAGACACGCTGCAAGAACTGCCTTGCTACCGGTTGTAACTTCATTTATTTTTACAATTATTACAATAATTGATGGTTCAGTTCTCACAGAATCTATTTTTTCTTGGCCTGGTATGGGACAACTCATTCTAGAAGCAGTTGTTCAAGAGGATATACCTTTAGCCATGGCAACATTTTCATTTATAGGAATATTAGCCTTGATAGCCCATTTTATTGCTGATATATCATATGCATTTCTAGACCCAAGAATAAGAATTAAAGCGGAAAATTAATATGGAAAATCAAAACGTAGATCGAGATGTAAAAGCTGCAATTAAAAAGAATTGGCGACTGTTCAAACAAAGTAAAATAGGTATTACAGGTTTGATCATTGTTATTTTCTTTGGTTTTCTAGCTATTTTGCAACCTTTACTATTCCTTACAAATATCTGGGATGAAGCAACTTATCATCCTGTCGTTGGTTATGATGCAGAGAAAATATCAAGGACTGTGGTTGAATGTCCAGATCAATATCCAACCAAAGAATATCCTACAAGAGAGGACTGTCCTCGTGTTGATGAGGTAAATATTAGGTACCTAAAAGCTTTTGGAATAGAGGCAGAAGTTGGTGATTCGTATGAATCAAATGTTCAGCCAGCACCACCTTCTAGCAGACATTTATTAGGTACAGATTCTTTAGGTAGAGATATATTTTCTCAGATTATGGAGGGAAGCCAGGTTGCTTTTCTTTTGGGATTAATTAGCGCAATAATTGGTGTTGGAATATCTACATTACTTGGTACCGCAGCAGCATTTTATGGGGGAAAACTTGACACTTATTTAATGCGACAGTCAGATTTGGTATTGATGCTTCCAACTCTACCTTTCTTATTTATTATCTCTGCTTTTGCAGAGCTTAAAGTTTGGCATTTAGCAATTGTTCTTGGGACACTTGGTGGGTTAGGGGGTACGGTTATTACGATAAAATCTCAGGCACTTCAAGTAAAAGTAAAGCCATTTGTTGACTCAGCAAGAATTACTGGAGGAAGCAAAAGAAGAATTATGTTTTCCCATATTCTTCCTAATGTTGCTCCTCTTGCATTGCTTTACATGGTATTTAGCGTTACTGGAGCAATAGCATCTGAAAGTGTACTTTCTTTTTTAGGTCTTTTAAATATTGATATGAGCTGGGGAATAATGATTTATCTTTCACAAACAGAGGGATTTATATTTACTGGTCTTAAATATTGGTGGTTAATTATACCTGCGGGATTAGCAGTCACATTATTAGCAGGTGGATTTTATTTAGTTGGTAGGGGATTAGACGATGTATTTAACCCTAGATTGAGAAGAAGATAATGTCAGATTTACTTGAAGTCAAAAATTTATCCATGCATTATGACACATTAGATGGAAATGTTGATGCTGTAAAAGATATATCTTTTAGTGTTAAAAGTGGAGAATCATTTGGTTTAGTTGGTGAATCTGGATGTGGAAAGACATCTGTAGCTATGACATTACTTCAATTACAACCAGATAATTCAGTAATTACAGAAGGAAGCATAAAGCTTGATGGTAAAGAACTAATTGGATTATCTGAAAATGATTTAAGACAAGTTAGATGGAATAGCATTAGTATAGTTTTTCAAGGTGCAATGAACGCATGGAATCCTGTAATAAAGATTGGTGAACAGATCCGTGAAGCAATGAGAGAGCATTATCCAGAAAACTCAAAACAAGAAAATATAGATAAGATCAATGAATTATTTAAAATGGTTGGTCTAGATGAGACAATATCTGATAGATTTCCTCATGAATTATCTGGTGGAATGAAACAAAGAGCAGTCATTGCTTTAGCTCTATCATGTAATCCAAAAATAATTATTGCAGATGAACCAACAACAGCACTTGATGTTGTAATTCAAGACCAAATTTTAAATGAGATAAAAAAAGTTCAAGATTTGCTTGGATTAAGTTTAATTTATATATCTCATGACATTGCCGTTATTGCTGAGATGACAGATAAGATTGCTGTAATGTATGCTGGCTCAATTGTTGAGATTGGACCAACACAAGCTGTATTTGAATCACCTAAACATTCATATACAAAAGCACTTTTAGATTCTACTCCTTCAATACGAGGAGAGAAAAAAAAGCTACAATCATTGGATGGTGAACCACCAAGTTTAATCAATGAAATAATAGGCTGTTCTTTTTCACCCAGGTGCCCATCACCTTCATCTTCTTGCAAGAATCAATCAGTCGAAATGGGTCTCATTGAAGTTGGCAAAGATCATTTTGCTGATAAATGTTGTTCGGAGTGTGTTTAAATGAGTCAAAATATTTTAGAAGTAAGAAATTTAGTTAAACATTTTGAAGTTTCAAAAAGTGTCTTTTCAAGAAATAAGAAAATAGTAAAAGCTGTTGATGGTATAAGTTTTGATATAAAAGCTGGTGAGACCCTTGGATTAGTTGGTCAAAGTGGATGTGGAAAAACTACAACAGCTAGATCATTATGTTTATTAGACCCAAAAACCTCTGGAAGTGTAAATTTTTACAATCCTGATACAAAATCAATGGAATCAATCGATAAAATTGATGAAGATGGAATACGTGTATTTAGAAGAAACATGCAAATGATTTTTCAAGATCCATATGAATCATTAAATCCTAGATGGACAATAAAAGACATAATTAAAGAACCTTTAGATATTCACAATATAGGATCTTTTTCTGAAAGAGAAGATGCAGTAGTTGAGATTTTAAGGACAGTAGGCCTCACACCTCCTGAAAATTATATGTCTAGATATCCTCATGAAATATCTGGTGGCCAAAGACAGAGAGTCTCGATAGCTAGGACTTTGGTTATGAAACCTAAATTTGTAGTTTGTGATGAGCCAACATCTATGTTGGATGTCTCAATAAGAATTTCAATTATGGACTTAATGCTTAATCTTGCAAAAGAACTTGACGTTTCTTATTTGTATATCACTCATGATTTAGCTGTTGCAAGATATATGTGTAACAGGATTGCTGTGATGTTTAATGGGAAAATTGTTGAAATTGCAGAGACTGAAGAATTGTTAAATAACCCAATTCATCCTTATACAAAACGATTGATTTCATCAATTCCTATTCCTGATCCTTCATACAAAAGAGAACAATATGAAATGAACTTTGACGAACTTGACAACATTATTCAAAATAATCCTAATGAAAAAATGGTCAACATTGGTAGCGAGCATTTTGTTGCAACGCACGAAACTAAGGATTTTTTTATTGAGTCTTAAAGATTTATTTCTTTTACCTAATCTAATTACACTTTCTAGGTTATTCGTATCAATATATCTATTTAATCAACATTCCTTTTCAGAATTTTCGACATTAAATCTAGTACTCATAATTGCTTTTATTGGAATTTCTGATTCTATTGATGGTATTGTTGCAAGAAAATTCAATCTAGTTACTAGACTTGGAACAATCCTTGATCCAGTTTGCGATAGGATAGTCTTTGTTTTGCTTATTTTGTGGCTATTAAATATATTTCCTCTTTGGTTTTTTTACGGAATTTTAATTAGAGAATTTTTAGTAATGTTAGGTTCACTATATGTTTTACTTAACACTAAAACCTTAAAAGTTTCTAATTTTGGTAAATTTGGTACAGTACTGATATTTTTCTCAATATGTTTTTTTGTTATAAATAATGTAAATGAATTAGTATTTTTCCAATATTTTGGTCAATTTTCATTGATTTTTTACTATTTTGTGGCACTAGAATATTTCTATAAAATATTTATAAAAAATGAATAATGACACAATTCCATTTGAAGATTCTATCTTCATTAATCAAGAAGCTAAATATATATTGTCTTTATTAAATGATGATGCAAAATCCTCATCATGGCTTCTAACAAACGGAATACACAAAATAGGAAGACTTGAGACAAAGGAAATAATTCTTGATGACATAACAGTTTCTCGAAATCATGCTTTTATAAGTGTCGATGATGAGATTGTGACGATTACAGATGAAAAATCCACAAATGGTATATTTGTAAATGGTGAATTAACTGAAGAATCTGTTCTAAAGTCAGGTTTTAGAATTCAAATAGGAAAATTTAACTTAATTATTACAAAAGTTGATAAAAAATGAATATTGGTGATACTGTAAAATTGATAAAAAAAGAATATCCATCAGTTACTATTTCACGGATAAGGTTTTTAGAAAAAGAAGGTTTATTAAAACCAAAAAGATCAAAAGGTGGAACAAGATCTTTTACTGAAAAGGACGTACAACGAATTAAGAAAATCTTAGACTTACAAGAAAATCAATTTTATTCGTTGAAAGCTATAAAGAATAATCCACAATTATTAACTTCTAACTCATCAAACTCAAAAATTGTAATTAGAGAATATTCCAAACACGATGCTTTAAAAAAGGCAGGATTGAATGAGGAAGATTTTGATGAACTAGTCGATTATAAATATGAACAAAACAAAAATATTTACTCTCAACAAGACGTAGATAGGTTTTCATCACTTGCTTACCTATTCTCACTTGGCCTTGGAGTTAAGAATCTCTCTGTTATTAAATCAATGTCAGATAGGGGAGTAGGTTTTTTTGAAACATATTTTCAAATTACTGACAATGATCCTGAAGAAATTAAAATCGCTATTGATAAATTTTCTGAAATTATTGGGAGCTACATATTAGAAGATTTATAGCGTTCTATTTATTTTCAATTATATTATTTACAAATATTGCATATGCATCTGAAGTTGATGAAGAATTATTAACTACTGAATATTATCTATCTTATGATCTCGACAATGATCAACTTATGTATTTCAGAAATATAAATGAAATTATTGCTCCAGCTTCACTCACTAAATTGATGACTTCATTGATTCTTATAGAAAACTACAACTTGAGTGATTATATTGAAATTTCTTTACCATCTGATTACATATATGAAGGAAAAGTAGCTTATCTTAAGTCTGGCCAAAAAATGACAGTTGAAAGTTTATTAGAGTTCATTCTTATTTATTCAGCAAACGACGCATGTTTTGCTGTTGTTGAACTATTTACTGAAAACACCGACGACTTTTCTAATTTAATGAATAAAAAAGCTCAGGAATTGGGAATGAATAATACTAATTTTAAAAATCCTGATGGCTTAGATCAAGAAGGTCATTTTACAACTTTAAATGATCTATTAATCCTTTCAAAAGAAGTTATCAACAATTATGAATTGTTATCGATAATTATGAGACAAAGTTTTATATCAAATATTGAAGGTGAAGATAAGGTATATCTAAACACAAACAAATTAATCGACCGTAATTTTTATGGCTTAAAGACAGGATGGACTAACAATGCGGGTCTAACTTTTATTGGTTTAAATCAATCAAATGACAGAAATATTTTAACAATTGTAAACAAGTCTTTCGTAAACGAAAAAAAAGACAATCACTTTATCGATACACAGAATCTTTATACTGCTTCAATTGACACTTATGTTAATAATGTTGTTATTGATACGAATATCGATATATATAAAATACGAAATAGCTCAGATACATTGACAATCAAATCTACTACACCTTGGTACGTGTTTGGAAACAGATTTAAAATGACAAAAATTTTGTTAAATGAATTTAGTGAAACAAAATTCAACTACATTATGAATGAGGATTTATATAATGTTAAACTTTCTGACTCTATTAATTCAGTTAAATGGGAATTTAATTTAACACGCTTTTTTTCTAATTTTGCAAATAATAATTGATAAATTACACATATTGTTTTTTAAATTATTATGAACTTATCTATTCTTAAATTATGAAAAAGAATATTAATGTTGAAGTAAACAGCATCAGATTAGAGGAGAACACTGAGACACCAATTATGCTTTTACTTGACCCTAACAGCCAGAAAGTTTTACCAATCTGGATAGGTACTATTGAAGCAGTATCAATTGCTTACGCACAAGAAGGAATAAAACATCCAAGACCACAAACTCATGATTTAATTATTGATATTATTGAATCTCTAAATGGAAATATTGATGAAGTTGTTATCTCAGATCTTCATGACAATACTTATTTTGCAGAAATTATAATTCTTGGAGACCAAGGTAGGGTTTCGTTATCAGCTAGACCAAGTGACGCAATAGCTCTTGCATTAAGAGCAGATACTACAATTTCTGTTAATGAAGATCTTTTTTTAAACAATTCAATTGATTTAATACACGATAAAGCCAATGAAATTGAGGAATTTAAGAGTTTTATTGAAAATATAAATCCAGAGGATTTTGCATAAAACCTTGA
>ENA-OSEY01002318-OSEY01002318.1-marine-metagenome-genome-assembly--contig:-NODE-2318-length-12402-cov-20.071724_pt1 | contig 12402 bp, 12 predicted proteins | sample MGYA00248465_ERZ534230 | MGnify/ENA primary metagenome ERZ534230 (study PRJEB26409, sample SAMN06344110) | marine metagenome | isolation source: Sea water from surface | place: Atlantic Ocean:Southern... | reverse complement strand
ATTGTTGATAGGAAATAATTAGCAATAAATCTTGATAAGCTTTTAAAATAAGTTTTGATATTAAACTTATTAATGATAAATCCTTTTTTTAAAAATACTGGTCCTCATAATATAAATTTTTTACTTAAGACAATCAATTTAAAGAATTATAATCTACCTGATCATAAAATTACCGATATTAAAGATCTGAATTCTTCTCAAAAAAATGAAATAACTTTTTTTCATTCAAAAAAATATGTTGATTTAGCGAAAAAAACCAAAGCTTCATATTGCCTAACATCTAAAAATTTTCAATCGTTTTTACCAAGTAATTGTAAAGCTATTATTTCTGACAAGGTTTTATTACATACTGCTCAGATAACAAAAACTTTTTATCCAGACTCCATAACTGATGATTATGATAACACTGTAAAAGACATAGATGAGACAGAATTTAAAGACAAAGTTAAATTTGGAAAAAATGTTCTTATTGGTGAAAATGTAAAAATTGGTAAAAATTGTTCAATTGGTCATAATTCAATAATAGAAAAAAACGTTCAAATTGGTGACAATTGTAAAATTGGATCAAATACAATCATAAGAAATTCGATAATAAAAAATAATGTTACTATTCTTGATAATTGTATTATTGGAAAAAAAGGGTTTGGATTTTTTCCAGATAAAAAAAAAAATTTTAGATATCCTCATATAGGAATTGTAGTAATCAATGAAGATTGTGAAATTGGTTGCGGTGCAACAATTGATCGGGGTTCAATGTCTAACACCGAAATAGGAAAAAATACATTTTTAGATAATCAGATACATATAGCGCACAATGTAAAGATTGGAGAAAATACAATTATTGCTGGCCAAGTTGGAATAGCTGGAAGTTCAACCATTGGTAATAATGTAAGAATTGGAGGTCAGGCTGGAATATCAGGTCATTTAAAAATTGGAAATAATGTAGACATTGCTGGAGGGAGTGGAGTTATAAAAGATATACCAGATAATTCTAGGGTTATGGGATATCCAGCAAAAAATTTAAGAGAATTTTTAAGAGAAAATAAATAATGATTCATGAAACTGCAACGATAGATCCAAAAGCAAAAATTTCCACAAATGTTCAAATCGGTCCTTATTGTGTAGTAGGACCAAATGTTGAAATAGATGAGGAGGTAATATTACAGTCTCATGTTCATATTTTAGGTAAAACAAAAATTGGTAAAAGAAATAAGATTTATTCATTTGCCTCAATTGGAAATGAACCTCAAGATTTAAAATATAATGGTGAAGATACAAGACTTGAAATAGGTGATGCAAACAAAATTAGAGAATATGTAACAATAAATACTGGTACAATTGGAGGAGGCGGTTTAACAAGAGTTGGAAATAATTGTTTATTTATGGTTTCATCACATGTGGCACACGATTGTATTGTTGAGGATAATGTTATTTTAGCCAACAACGTGCCTCTTGGTGGACATGCGCACATTGAACAAAATGTAATAATTGGAGGAAATTCAGCTGTGCAACAATTTACTAGGGTAGGTAAATTTGCAATGATTGGTGGCATGTGTGGTGTCGTAAGAGATGTTATTCCTTATGCAATGGTTCATGGTAACAGAAGTATTCTTCAAGGACTAAACTTAATTGGATTAAGAAGACAAAAAATACCAAATAAAGAGATTATTGCATTAACTGAAGCTTACAAAGAGATATTCAAAAGTGAAAATTTAACTGAGAATTTAAAAAATTTAAAATCTGAACTCAAAAAAAACAACCTAGTTAAAGATGTTGTTGAATTTTTAGAGAAAGATAAAAAAAGACCAATATGTACACCTTTTTCAAAATAAAATGATTGGCTTATTCTTAGGTGATACAGATTTTCCAAAAATTGTTCTCAAAAAGGTAAAAAAATTAAAAAAGAAATACTTTATAATAGATTTTTCTAAAAATAATTTATTTGCAAAAGAAAAAAACTCTTACAGAATAAGCATTGGAAAATTTGGAAAAATTATAGATTTAATTAAAAAGCAAAAATCGAACAAAGTTCTTTTTGCAGGGAAAATCGCTAAACCAAAATTTTCTACATTGAGATTAGATTTAAAAGGCATTTATTATATGCCGAGTATTATAAAAGCTGCTAAATTAGGTGATGCAGCTATAATTAAAGTCATAATTGAAATCCTTAAAAATGAAAAAATTGATGTTATAAGTTCAATTCATTTCAATCCTGAGTTAACCGGTAAAAAAGGTTTACATACAAAGATAAAACCATCTCGAGCTGATATTAAATCAATCAATCAAGGTATAAAATATTTAGCTAAAACAAATAGTTATGATCATATTCAAGCAATAGTAGTTAGAGATAATAAGATAATAGCAAAAGAAGACAATAGAGGTACCAAAAAAATGATAACTAAATTAAAGAATAATTCTGGTGGTATTTTAATCAAATTCCCCAAAAAAAAACAAGATTTGAGAATGGATTTACCAACAATAGGGATACAAACCATTAAAGATTGTAAAAAATATGGATTAAAAGGAATAGTTCTTAAATCAAAAAAAAATATCTTTTTAGATAAATCTAAAAGTATTGAATTTGCTGATAAAAATAAAATTTTTATTTTGATAAAATGAAAAAAATATTTGTACTTACAGGAGAACCCTCTGGGGATAAATTAGCTTCCACAGCAATTTCAAAACTTCAAAAAGATTATACGGATATTAAATATTTATCTGTAGGTGGGTCAAATTTAAGAAAAATTGGAATAGAGTCTATCTTTGATTTGAAAGAAATAACTTATTTGGGTTTTACGAGTGTTTTGTTAAATATTTTTAAGATTAATAAAAGAATTAATCAAACTGTTGAAGAAATCTTGAAATTCAATCCAGATATTTTGTTTAGTGTTGATAGTCCAGATTTTACTTTAAGAGTTGCAGAAAAGGTAAAAAAAATTAATCCTCAAATTAAGACAATTCACTATGTAGCCCCGCAAGTTTGGATTTGGAGAAAAGGAAGGGTAAAAAAGATTAAAAAATTTATTGATCATATTCTTTTATTATTTGATTTTGAAAAAAAATTTTTTGATGAAGAGAATATAAATAATACTTTTGTAGGTCATCCGTTAATAGAAAATAATAAAAATAATAAAACAGATATCAATAATTTTATTTCTAATAATAAAAAAATAATCTCTATATTTCCAGGTAGTCGAAAATCAGAAACAAATGTTTTGTTACCAATATTGATTGATTTTATAAATATGATGAATAAAAGAAATTCAAATTATAATTTTATTTTTCATGCTACTGAAGAAAACAAAAATAATATTGTTGAGTATATTAAAGATAAGGCTTTAAATAATATTGATGTAATTTCAGATGAAAATATGAAAAAGGAAATATTATCAAATTCAATTTTTGCTGTATGTAAGTCAGGAACAATATCTCTTCAAGTCTGTAATGCTAATGTTCCTTCAATAATTATTTATAAGTTAAATTTTATAAATTTTATGATCTTTAAATTATTGGTAAATGTTAAATTTGCAAATATCATCAATATAATTAATAATAAAGAAGTCATTCCTGAATTGTTGCAAAGTGAGTGTAATGCAAAAGAAATTTATAATTCTGTTTTATATATGCTTAAAAATCCAGAGATTGGAAAAAAACAATTAGAACAATGCAATCAAACTTTAAAAGGAATTAGATCGAATTCTTCATCATCTAATGAAGTAGCTACAATCTTAAGAAATAGTCTTGTTGGATAATCTTTTTTCAACCTCCTCTTTACCCAGAGATATAATTATATCATAAATACCAGGACCAAATTTTGACCCTGTTAAAGCCACTCTTAAGGGCTGACCAACACCTTTAAAATTGGTGTTATTAGATTTTATTAGTTCCTGAACTATCGGTTCTAAATTTTCTCTTGTAAAGTTGCTTATTTCTTTAATATTATCTTTAAATTCAGAGATAATTTTTTGTGCATTAGCATCAATTAATTTTAGATCTTCTTTATTAAAATTAACTTCATCATTAATAATATATTGGCTATTATTATATATATCCTCTAGTGTTTTAGCTTTATTCTTAAGAAAACTTAAAGATTTTTTAATTTTATCTTTTTTTTCCCCAATAATCTTATTTTTAAAAATCTCACAATAATTAATTAGTTGATTAAAAAGTTCGTTTTCATCAATGCTTTTTATATAGTGTTCATTCATAGATAGAATTCTACTTAAATCTAATTTTGATGGTGATTTTCCAATACCTTCAAGATTAAAATATTTTACACTTTCATCTAAAGTAAAAATTTCTTTATCTTCATATGACCAACCCAATCTTAAAAGATAATTTCTCAAAGCATCTGGCATAATACCTATTTTAGAATAGTCCTCTAGAGTTGATGCTTTATCTCTTTTTGATAATTTTTTCCCCTCAATTGTATGAATTAATGGTATATGTGCAAACGTTGGTAAAGCCCATTCCATTGCTTCATAAATTTGAATTTGTTTAAACGTATTGATTTTATGATCATCACCTCTAATAATGTGTGTCATATTCATTTGATGATCATCAACAGCAGCAGATAAATTATAAGTTGGTGTGCCATCATTTCTTAAAATTACAAAATCTTCGATGGTATTATTTTCAATTTCTACGTTTCCCTGAACTTTATCTTTTAATATTGATGTACCATCAATTTTACTTTTAAATCTAATTACTGGTTTTATATCTTTAGGTGCTTCATTTTCATTTCTGTCTCTCCATTTTCTATCATAAACGTATGGAATTTTTTTTTGCTTAGCTCTTTTTTTTTGTGCTTCAATTTCTTCAGTCGAGCAATAACATCTATAAGCACTACCTTTTTTTAATAGTTCATTTGCAACTTTTATATGATCATCAATTTTTTGAGATTGTATATATTCTGTTCCATCATGATTGATACCTATCCATTGCAAAGATTTTATAATTTGATTTTTGTATTCCTCTTTTGATCTTTCTTTATCTGTATCTTCTATCCGTAGATAAAAATTACCATTTTGGTTTTTTGAATATAACCAATTAAATAAGGCTGTTCTCACCCCACCAATATGCAAAGGTCCAGTAGGTGACGGAGCAAATCTAGTTGCTACTTTTTTCATTAAAAATGGTTTAGACTATTTTTTTAGAAGTTTCTATATAAAGATACTAAAACACCTTGAACTTTTACTCTATCAGGGCCAAAAATTTTGGTTTCATAGTTTTTATTAGCACTTTCTAACGCTACTACTTTACCTTTTTTTCTAATTCTTTTAAGCATAGCTTCGTGTTCGTCAATTAAAGCTACCACTATTTTTCCATTATCGGCTGTATCGGTTCTTTTGATGATGACTGTGTCACCCTCATGAATTCCAGCTTCAATCATTGAATCTCCTTGAACTTTAAGGCCAAAATAATCTCCATTTTTTTCTAAGTTATTTGGTAATGGAATTCTAGAAACTTCATTTTGAATTGCTTCAACAGGTGTTCCAGCTGCTATTTTACCTAAAACTGGCACCTCTGCATCGTCGGATAAAGGTTTTTCTTCATCCAAACCTCCTTTAATGACACTTGGGGAAAAATTATTGTAAATATCATTTGCAGAAGCAGTCTCTGGTAATTTTATAACCTCCAAAGCCCTAGCTTTATGAGCAAGCCTTTTAATGAAACCTCTTTCTTCTAAAGCACTAATTAATCTATGAATCCCAGATTTTGATTTAAGATTTAAAGACTCCTTCATCTCCTCGTAAGAAGGGGATACACCAGAGCTCCTCAACTTCTTGTTGATAAATAAAAGCAGGTTTTTTTGTTTTTTTGTTAGCATAAGAACAAATATCGTACAAACAATGTTCTATAAAAGTTCTTCATAATTAACAATAGTTAAAAAGTTAATAAAATAATGACTTTTTTGACTATAAAACGGAAAAAATCGAATTATCGTTTAAATTTTTTAAAAGTGATTCACCAATTAAAAAGGTTTTGATGGATGTTTTATTTGATAGTTCCAACAATTCTTCTTTAGTTTTAATTCCACTTTCAGAAATCAATGGGCCAGGGTGATTAACCAAAACATCGTGGATATCATAAGTTGTATTAATATCAGTTTTTAGAGTTTTTAAATTTCTGTTGTTTATACCTAATAAAGCATCTTTAAATCTAAGTGCTTGTTTAGCTTCATTAACAGTATGTACCTCTACAATAACTGACATATTCAATTTTAAAGCTTCTTCATATAATTCATCTGCCAATTTATCTGAAACTCCAGCTAAAATAATTAAGATAGCATCGGCACCATAACTTTTAGCTAAAGGAATTTGAAATTTATCTATAAAAAAATCTTTACAAAGAATTGGTAAATTAACATCTTGTTTAATTTTACTAATATGCAGTAAGTTTCCTAAAAAAAAATCCTCCTCAGTTAAAACAGATAAACAGGTTGCTTTATTTGATTTATACATATTAGCTATTTTTACAGGATCGTAGTCTTTAATAATTATCCCTGCAGAGGGACTAGCTTTTTTTATTTCAGCAATAATTGAGAATTTTTTATTTTCAACATTTTTTTTGATTGTATCTTTAAAATCAACGTATGTACTATTTTTTTTTATTAATTCCTCGAGTGACTCAAGACTTATACTTTTTTTAAGCTCTAAAATTTTTTCACTTTTAATATTTATTATTTTTTCAAGAACATTTTCAGCCATTTTGAATTTTCTCTAATTGTTTAAATGTTTGACCTGATAAAATGTGTTTTCTAGTATCATCATAAGCTTTATCGAAATTCTGATGAGTTTCATTAACAACTAATCCTGCTGCAGCATTTAAACAAACTGCTTTAGAAAAATCATTATCCTCACCTTTAAATATATTAATCATTCTATCTGCATTAAAAGCTGCATCATTACCAATGAGATTTTCAAACTTATCTGCATTTATATTTAACTTATTTGGATCAATAATAATCTCAGAGATGACACCATCTTTTAATTGAATTACATTGGTTTTAGCATAAGGTGAAATTTCATCTAATCCATCCTCACTATTGACTATCCAAGCAAATTTAATATCTAAATTTTTTAAAGCATTAGCAAATATTTTTAATAGTTTTTTATCAAAAACACCAATAACTTGTCTTTTTACAAGAGCAGGGCTACTCAAAGGTCCGATCATATTGAATATAGTTCTTTTTCCAATTTTTTTTCTTGTAGGTCCCACAAATCTCATTGCGCTGTGATAGTTGGGTGCAAACATGAATCCGAAATTATTATCATTAATTTGATTTTCAATATCTTTTGGCTCTAAATTTATTTTTATATTTAAAGCCTCTAGAACATCACCAGATCCACATTTTGAGGATACAGCTTTATTTCCATGTTTAGCTACTTTAACACCCATACTCGAAAGTAATAATGCTGAAGCTGTTGATATATTAAGTGTATTCATACCATCTCCACCAGTTCCACAAGTATCAACACAATTTTCTACATTTACTCTTTTAGACTTGTTTCTAAGAACAAAAACTCCACCAGCTACCTCATCAGAAGATTCACCTTTTGCTGATAAAAGTGTCAAAAAATCAAATATTTCTTGTTCTTCTGCTTTACCCTCCATCAATAATTCAAAAGCAGATTTACTTTCATCAAAAGTTAAATTTTCCTTTTTCTTAATTTTTTCAATGAATTGTTTCATTAATCCTAAATTCTTATAAAATTTTTTAAAATTTTAATTCCTAATTTAGTTTTAATACTTTCAGGGTGAAATTGCACTCCATGTATATGATATTTCTTATGTTGTACTCCCATTATTAGTCCATCTTGAGTCTGAGCAGTAATTTCAAGATCTTTAGATAATGATTTTTTATCAATAATTAAGCTGTGATATCGAGTGGCTTCAAACGTTTTAGGGAGATTTTTTAAAATACCAATTTTTTTTGAAAAAATCTTACTAGTTTTTCCATGCATTAGCTTTCTAGCTTGAATAATTTTTGAGCCAAATACTTGACCTATAATTTGATGGCCTAAACAAACTCCGAGAATTGGTATTTTTTTATATAAAGATTTAACGATTTTAAGACAATTACCTGATTGATTGGGGTTACCAGGTCCAGGTGAAATTACGATCTTATGATATCTTTTTTTTAAAATTTCATGAGATGTAATTTGATCATTTCTAATTACTTCAACATTCACTTTTAATGAAGACAAATAATGGTAGAGATTAAAAGTAAAACTATCGTAATTATCAATTAAAATTATCTTTTTCATTTCAACGCATTAATTAAAGCTTTTGCTTTATTTACTGTTTCTTCGTATTCCTTTAATGGTTTGCTATCTGCAACAATCCCAGCTCCAGCTTGGACATAAAATCTGTTATTTTTTGCAACAGCTGTTCTTAAAGCAATACATGTATCAAACTCTCCATTCGCCGCGAAATACCCAATGCCACCGGCATAAACCTTCCTTTTTGTAGACTCTAGTTCATCAATAATTTCCATAGCTCTTATTTTGGGAGCTCCAGAGACAGTTCCAGCTGGAAAACCCGCTAAAAGAGACTTAAATTTAGAAAATCTTTTATCATGTTTACCTATTACGTTCGAAACTATATGCATTACATGTGAATACCTTTCAATTATAAAACTTTCAGTAACTTTAATAGAATTAGTCTTAGATACCTTTCCGGCATCATTTCTTCCAAGATCTAATAACATTAGATGTTCAGAAAGCTCTTTTTTATCTTTAAGTAAATCTTTCTCATAAAAACGATCCTCTTTAATTGTTTTTCCTCGAGGTCTTGTCCCGGCAATGGGTCTTACAGTTATTTCGCCATCTCTTAACCTTACTAATATTTCGGGACTTGCACCTATTATTTGAAAATCAGTAAAATTAAAAAAAAACATAAATGGAGATGGATTAGTTATTCTCAATTTTTTATAAATATCGATTGGTTTTTTTGTCAATTTAGTCTCAAAACGCTGGCTTAAAACGACTTGAAATATATCTCCTAATTTAATGTATTTTTTTGCCTTATTAACTATAGATAAAAATTTATTTTTAGAGGTATTTGAATTAATTATAATTTTTTTTGACTTATTATTTATTACATTATCTATTTTTTTAACTGATGATTGTAAAGAGAGCGTGAAAAGTTCAGATTGGATATCTTTATATTTACTTTTGTAATTCGTAATTTTTTCATCTTTAAAAATATTATTGATAAAGAATATTTCCTTTTTCAAATTGTCGTGAATAATAAGTGTTCTTGGACGTAATAATCTAACATCAGGTAATTTTAAGTCATCTTTACAATTGTTTGGGATTTTTTCGATGTACCTAATTGCATCGTATGAAAAATATCCTGAAATCAAAGAACAAATTTTCGGTAATTTATTAGGAGTTTTAAACTTAAAATCTTCAATTATTTTTTCAATCAAATATTTAGGTTTATCCTTTAACTTAATTTTTTTATTTTTCTTTATTAAATAAGAATTATTATTATTAAATTCCCAAATTTTATCAGGATTTTTACCAAATATAGTGTATCTGCCTCTAATCTTACCTTTTTCTACTGACTCAAAAATAAAGCTATTTTTTTCAATTAAAAAGTTATCAATTAAATTAATTATTTCTTCATCAGTTTTTACTTTTTTTGATGTATAGATTATTTGATTTTCGTTGTTTCTGTGTCGAAACTTGAATTCTTTGAAGCTTCGATTAATTTTCATTTAAAATAGTTTTTAACTCGTTCAATAGTCTGTTGATTTAAAGAAACATCATATTTGTCATTTAAAAATGTATCATAAGATTTTAATAATGAATTTTTGTTGTTAGAATTTTGTTTTGCAATATATTGTTTAAATTCCTCTTTATTTGTATCTATGATTTGTTTTTCAAATTTTTTGACTTTTGCTAAGTAAATATTGTTATTTTCATCATTTATTAAAGTAAATGATTTCTCAGGTAAGCTATATAAAACTTCAACAGCATTAATATCAAATTTTTTATTATCTCGCACAGAATTCAAATTTATTGCCTGGATCTTATCTTTTCCCATCTCTAAAAAATTATTGTCATTAAATTTTTTATTGGTTATTTCATTTAATAATTTTTGGTTATAATCAAATTTATTTTTTTGAAAAACTAATTCGAGCACTTCTTCTTTAATTTGTTTATCACTTAAATCTGGTGATTTTTGGGTAATATTTTTTATGTTATATAGGATATAATCATTTTTATTTTCAAAAATATCAAATTTATTATTTCTTAATTCGTAAATTTTTTTTTCAATTTCATTTTTATCTGTAGAAAATCTAAAATTACTAATATCAACCGATTTTAAATCAAAATTTGATGTGATTGTTTTAAAATCAATTTCATTGGATATGGCAACTTCAATTTCATCAATTTTGTCAAAAAAAGATTGATTGAAATCATCTACTCCAATTAAATTTTTAGGATTTATGATTGTGTAGCTGAAATCTAAGTACTCTATTTTTAACTCATCTTTATTATCCTTAATAAAATTTTCTAATTCTTTATCTGTGATATCATCTTTATTTACATAAAAATCATTTAAATCAATAAATTCTATTTCAAGTTTTTGATTTTCTTCTTTAAATAGTTTTGTTGTAAGAAATTGAGGGGAGGTTGTACCAGCACCAATATAATCAAAAAGATTTCTTTGCAATTCTCGTAATTTAAGTCTCTGTTCAAATCCCGGAGCAGATAGATTATTTTCTAATAAAAATTTTTCATATTTAATTCTTTGAAAAACACCATTTTCATCTCTAAAATTTTTATTTTCTTTTATCTTTTTTAATAAAGTGACTTCAGAAATTGTCAGATCAAAATCTTTTATTTCTAGATCCAGTAAAGTAGTAGAAACTAAACCAGACAGAATTTCTTCAATAATGTTTTGCTCTAAATTTTCTCTGATTGTTTTTTCAGGGATTCCTGATTTATTTACGTAATCAATAAAATCTTCAGTGGAAATACTATTATTATTAATTTTAGCAATATTGTTAGTATTACCACTACTGAACATTCCACCCATACCCCAAAATACAAATGGAATTATCATTATAAAAACTAACAAACCAGCAAACTTAGTTTTTGCAAAATTTCTTAAACTACTAATCATTACTATAAATTTATTGATCTATAAAAAGCAAACCTATAAATTAAAATAAGCCTCATGACAAATAAATATATGTATTTTATTGCCAATTGGAAAATGTTTGGTGTTTTAAATTCGTTAAATACGCTGAATAGAGTTGTTAAATTTTTTAAAAACTTCAAAAAAAGAAAGTCTTTGAAAATAATTTACTGCCCACCTAGCACTTTAATAGAGCCAATGTCAAAAAAATTGAGAGGTTCAAATATTGAAGTTGGTGCGCAAAATTGTCATGAGCAGGATGTTTATGGTGCTTTTACAGGTTCAGTCAATTCGTCAATGTTAAAAAGTGTTGGTGCTAAATATATTATTATTGGCCACTCTGAAAATAGACAAGCTGGTGAAACTGATAAATTAATAAATCTAAAGATTAAAAGTGCATTGAAGTCTGGGCTGAGGGTAATTTTTTGTATTGGTGAGACGCTTAAAGCAAAAAGAAAAAAAATTACCAAAAGTGTTTTAAATAAACAGATTAAAGCAGGTTTGAAAAATATTAAAAATAATAAAAAAATTATAATCGCATATGAACCAGTTTGGTCAATTGGTACAGGAATTATACCAAAATCTGATGACTTATTTAAGACAATCAGTTTTATTAAAAAAGAAAAAAAGAATTATAAAGTTCTTTATGGTGGCTCAGTAAATCCAAAAAATATTAATCAATTGAAATCTATAAATAATATTGATGGTTACTTAATAGGTGGGGCATCTCAAGATCCTAAAAAATTTATTGATATAATTAAAAAAACATATAATTAACCCCTCATGGAAAATATATTGTTAATTTTGAACATCATATTCGGATTAATATTGGTGTTACTAGTTTTGATGCAAAAGTCTGAGGGTGGTGCTTTAGGAATTGGAGTTTCTCAGGAAAGTTTTATGTTTTCCAGATCAGCAGGTAATTTTATGACCAAAGCAACAGCCGTTGTTGCCACTTTATTTATAATTTGTAGTTTAGCACTTACAATTGTATCTAGAGGAGAATTAACACCTACATCATCTGTTTTGGATACTATTGAAGAAAAAGCAGAGGATACTCCCGCTATTCCAGAAAATAATAATTAATACTTTTAATTTTCTTTTTTATTCGCTATAAGATACTTCCATGGCGCGATTTATTTTTGTCACGGGCGGCGTGGTTTCATCGTTAGGAAAAGGTCTCTCTTCTGCATCTCTAGCTTATTTACTTCAATCGAGAGGGTATAAAGTTAGATTAAGGAAATT
>ENA-OSEY01002317-OSEY01002317.1-marine-metagenome-genome-assembly--contig:-NODE-2317-length-12403-cov-4.928282_pt1 | contig 12403 bp, 10 predicted proteins | sample MGYA00248465_ERZ534230 | MGnify/ENA primary metagenome ERZ534230 (study PRJEB26409, sample SAMN06344110) | marine metagenome | isolation source: Sea water from surface | place: Atlantic Ocean:Southern... | reverse complement strand
CGGCGAGAGGGACTGCGGCCCTGTCTGCTCTGGGTCAGCAGCTTGCGGGACCCAGCGGTGCAGGCCGGCGTTCACGACCTGTTGCAGCAGCAAAACGCTGAGCTGGTGATTGCGGGCACGTCCTTTGCCTCGGTGCAAACCGAACAAGCCGGCCTGGGAAGCCCCCTCTGGGATCGGCTCGATCGACCGGTGTTGCAACTGCTCAGCAGCAGCCGCAGCCGGGCCCAGTGGCTGGAGAGCAGCCAGGGGCTAAATCCGATGGATCTGTCATTGCAGGTGGTGATGCCGGAGCTGGATGCCCGGATCACCACGCGGCCCTGCGGTTTTCGCGACCACAGGCAGACCAGCGGCCCACTGGCCACGGCCATTCCCTGCCTGCAGCCGGATCCACATGGCCTCAAGTGGCTGGCTGAGCACAGCCGCCGTTGGGTGGAACTGCGCCAGACCCCATGCCCCCAGCGGCGCATCGCAATGGTGCTGGCCAACTACCCCGTGCGCGATGGTCGTGTGGCCAATGGCGTGGGCCTTGATACGCCAGACAGCACGGCGCGGATGCTCGGCTGGCTGGCGGACACCGGCCATGACCTGGGCTCGGACCCCTTGCCGGGTTCAGGCGATGGCTTGATGCAAAAGCTGTTGGCCGGTCGCACCAACGCACCGGAGGGACAGCACCGCCCAGCCCTGGATCATCTGCCCCTCATTGCTTATCAGACGTGGTGGAGAACTGTTCCGGAGCAGGCTCGACGTTTGATCGAAGCTCGGTGGGGTACTCCAGAAGCCGCCTGCGACCTGGATCCAAACAAGGGCTTTGCCATTCACGGCCTGCGTTTCGGTCATGTGGTGGTGCTGATCCAGCCGGATCGCGGCTATGACGCCGATCAGATCGCCGATCTCCACTCACCGGATCTGCCGCCACCGCACAGGTATCTGGCCCAGTACCTCTGGCTGCGCAGCGTGCATCAGACCCAGGTGATGCTGCATGTGGGAAAGCACGGCAGTGCGGAATGGCTGCCGGGCAAGTCGGTGGGGTTGAGCGATGCCTGCGCCCCCGCGCTGGCCCTGGGCCCAATCCCCCACCTTTACCCCTTCATCGTCAACGACCCCGGCGAAGGATCTCAGGCCAAGCGTCGCGGACACGCCGTGGTGCTGGACCACCTCACACCGCCATTGGGGCGGGCTGGGTTGCACGGACCACTGCAACGTTTGGAGGGCCTGCTCGATGAACTGGTGGAGGTGCGGCAGCTGGGGGGGAAGCGGGCCCGGGTGCTGGAACAGGCGGTGCATTCCAGCCTGCTGTCCCTCAACTGGCCCGGAATCCCCAGCCAAGAAGCCATTCGCCGCCAACCGGAGCTGCTGGAGACCTGTCTGGACCAGGCGGAAACCTATCTCTGCGAGCTGAAGGAATCGCAGATCCGCACGGGCCTGCATCGGTTCGGTGTAGCGCCATCGGCAGAAGCCGCCGATGAGCTGCTGATCGCCCTGGCCCGCCCCCCCAGGCAGGGGCAGCCCGGCTTGCTGCAGGCCATGGCCCTGCAAGCAGAACTGGGCTTTGACCCCTGGCAGCAGGACGAAGGCGACAAGCTCTCGGAGGCGGATCAGACCCGCCTGAGGCTGCTGAGTGGCGCGAACTGCCGACGGGTGGGGGATGGTTGCGCCTGGCTGGAGCAGCAGGCCCAATTGTTGATTCGGCGGATCATCCATGGGGAACAGGCCGACGGACTGGCGGAACCGTTCCGGAGCTGGAGCCGTGAGGATTCCTGCCTGCAGAACCTGCAGGGCGATCTCTGGCCCCGCTTGAACGGTTGTGCCGCCGCCGAAAAAGAGGCCTTCCTACGGGGCATTCAGGGGCAGCGCATCGCTGCGGGGCCCTCAGGGGCACCGAGTCGCGGTCGGCCCGATGTACTGCCCACCGGGCGAAATTTTTATTCCGTCGATCTGCGGGGCTTGCCCACAGAAGCCGCCTGGGACCTGGGGCGACGCTCGGCGGAGCAGTTGCTGGATCTGCATCTGCTGGAGCAGGGAGAACCCCTTCGCCATCTGGCGTTGTCGGTCTGGGGAACAGCCACGATGCGCAATGGCGGAGAAGACATCGCCCAGCTGCTGGCCCTGATCGGTGTTCGACCGGTCTGGGATGGCCCCACCCGAAGATTGGTGGACCTGGAGGTGATCCCAGCCCGTTTGCTGGGTCGACCGCGGGTGGATGTGGTGCTGCGCATCTCCGGACTGTTTCGTGACGCCTTCCCCCAGTTGGTGGGCTGGGTGCATCAGGCCCAGTCGATGGTGGCGGCCCTTGATGAACCGGATGAACTGAATCCCCTGGCTGAGCTCACGCGTCAAGGCGGGCCCCAGGGCCGCATTTATGGGTCCGCCCCCGGTGCCTACGGAGCCGGTCTGCAAGCCCTGATCGATAGTGGAGCCTGGGAGTCCCGAGCAGACCTGGGCCAGGCCTTCCTGAGTTGGAGCCAATGGTCGTACGACGGTGCCGCCGCCCCCAGCCTTGATCGATCCGGCCTCGAGCAGGCCCTAGGCAGGGTGCAGGTTGTGCTCCATAACCAGGACAACCGCGAGCACGATCTGCTCGATTCCGACGACTACTACCAGTTCCAGGGGGGCCTTAGTGCAGCGGTGGAAGAGGTGTCAGGAGCACGGCCGCAGCTTTGGTTCGGAGACCATTCCCGCCCCGAACGGCCTCGCCTGCACCGGCTTGAAAAGGAACTCGACAAGGTGATGCGCAGCAGGATGCTCAACCCCCGCTGGATCGAGGGAATGATGCAGCACGGCTACAAGGGTGCCTTCGAGATGGGGGCCAGCCTTGACTACCTCTTTGCCTACGACGCCTCCACCGATCGCGTTCCCGATTGGTGTTACGGCGCGCTGTGCGACCAGTGGCTGAGCCAGTTGCGGATTCTGGACTTCTTGAGCGCAAGCAACCCCTGGGTGCTGAGGGACATGGCCGAACGGTTGCTGGAGGCCTCCAATCGAGGACTTTGGACGTCAGCAACGCAAGACCAGCTGCTGCACCTGCAAGACCTGGTGAACAGCAGCGAAGCCCAGATTGAACGGGGAAGCCCTATTTGTTGAGGTCGCGAACCATCTGACGAAACGGATCGATCGATCCAGGCTTGGAGGACGGCGCAGCTGAACCCTCCTTGGCCACCGGTTCTTCCTTCGGCTTCAACTCTTCTTTACGGCCGACGGGAGCAGCATCTGCGGGAGCAGGGGTGTTCACACCCGTGATGGCGGTGCCCTTGAGGCGCTTGCTCATCTCCTCGGTGCTCACCTGCGTAGCGAAGGTTTTCTTCACCGGTGTGGGAATGCCCGCGTTGAGGCTGATTGATTCTTCCTTCTTGACCACACCGCCGAGGCCTTCGCTGCGCTTTTCAAGCTTCTCGGTTTCTGCAGCCACCTCCATGATCTGTTCCTTCGTTCCGGGGCTTGCGGCCGTGCCGGGGAAGGTGCGACGAATCGTTTTCGACTCGCGCATGTAGTTCACATCCCCGAGGGAGGAGGAAGCGTCGGCATCAAGGAAGAACTCGGCCGGCTTCTCCTTCGCCGGCTTGCGCGGCTGAATCGTGGAGTCGGAATCTGCGGAATCCTTTTTCAGCAGACGATCCAAGAAGCCCATGTCGACCGGAACTGAGATGGAATGAACTTAGCGGCCGCAAAGGTCAATTCCATGGGTATCGGTGCCACACGTACGCAAAAGGCCAAGGTTGCTCAGCTGACGATCGATGGCCTCGCAGATCAACGGGCTGGCGGACCAGGTTGGTTGCATCTCGTAGTCGTACCAGGCCTCACCACCATCGAAACCAAGCCGGGCCGCCTCATCGATCAGCACGTCATGGCCAAGGCGGTACCGGGCGGGATGGGCCAACACTGCCAATCCACCGGCGGCATGGATGGCTTTAACCACCGCCTCAGCCCTTAGCGGTTCACCGATGACGGCATCCCCACGGTTGTAGGGCTGGAGCGCAGGGTGGTTGAGCTCGAAGCCAAGGGCGAGCACATGAACGAGGCACCCCTTCAGCAGTGCACTGATTTCCATGCCGCTCCAGACCGTGGGGACCTCAACACCGCTGGCACGCTGCTGATCCAGCCAGGCCTGGATCTCCCGGTGGGCATGGCTGCTGTGGTGATCCGTCACCGCCAGGTGCTTGAGCCCCCGCTCGGTGGCCTGCTGGATGAGCTCGAGCGGTTCGAGGCTGCCGTCACTGCAGATGGTGTGGCAGTGGAAGTTGTGCGTGGTGGGACAGCTCGACGGTCCCACCTGTTCGAGCACGGCTTTGAGGGGGTGGGTCATCTCAACCCTCATCTCAGGCTTTGGCGGAGGCTTCGGCCCGCAGGCGGCGCCAACGGGCATAGAACTGAATCGACGCTGCCATGAACACCACCAGGGCGACGATGAACCAGGTCGCTGCGCTGGTGGGGAACTGCGTTTTGAACACCACCAGCATCACCACGATCACCAGCAGCAGCGTGGGCAGCTCATTCAGGGCGCGCAGCTGCTTGCCCGACCAGGCACAGGTGCCGGCGTGGAGTTGGCCCATCAGCCGATAACAGAACAGGTGGTAAGCCAGCAGGGCCGCCACAAAACCGAGCTTGGCGTGCATCCAGCCCTGCTGAAGCCAGGAGGGCTGGGCCAGAAGCAACCCGATGGCCATCGACACCGCCACAGCCATCCCCGGCGTGGTGATGATGTTGGCGAGGCGTTTCTCCATCAAGGTGTACTGATCGCGGAACGGCTGCTGCAGTTCCGGCGCCAGTTCCTCGGTTTCAACGTGATAGATGAACAGGCGTACCAGATAGAAGAGGCCCGCAAACCACACCACAACCCCAACGATGTGCAGGGTCTTGAACCAGAGGTAGGCCTCGGGCGAAAACGTCATCAACACGACTGATCTGGAGGGACCTTACGCAGGGTTCAGGTGAGCGCGTCAAGAAAACCGCTGGCTCGACGCTGATGGGTCAACAGAACGTCGGGAGCCATGCGATCCAGGTTGCGGGCCATCATCGCCAGCCGGTATTGGCGCCGGAAGAAGTCCTGATGGCGATGGATGAACGTCCAGAACAGGCCATCCCAGGTGTCACACCACTCCCCTTTGCGGTAATCCGACATCTTGCGCACGTAGTTCGAGCCGGAGAGATAGGGCTTGGTGGTGAAGATGCCGCCATCAGCGAACTGACTCATGCCGTAGACGTTGGGCACCATCACCCAGTCGTAGGCATCCACAAACAGCTCCATGAACCAGGTGTAGATCCGGGTTGGATGGAATCCGCAGAGGAGCATCACGTTGCCCAGCAGCATCAGGCGCTCGATGTGATGGCAATAGCCGGTCTCCAAGGCATGACGGATGGCGTCATCGATCGGGGCCAGACCCGTGGATGCGGTGTAGAAGGCGGAAGGGATCGGTCGGTCGTCGAAGCCCCAGAAATTGCCGTTGCGCATCTCCACCCCATGGCGCCGGTACATCGCCGCCATGAACTCCCGCCAGCCGACGATCTGACGCAGAAATCCCTCCAGTGAATTGAGGGGGATGTCACCGGCTTTCGCCCGCGCCAGCGTTCGATCCAGCACCTGCTGCGGCGTGAGCAGACCGATGTTGAGCATCGGCGTGAGCACGCTGTGCCACATCACCTGGTGCTGGGTGCTGATCGCATCTTCGTAAGCCCCGAACTGGCGCAGGCGTTGTTCGAGGAATTGATCCAACCAACGGGCTGCATCGCCATGGGTAACGGGGTAATGGAACCCGTCCCAGCTGCCGATGCCGGCCACCCCCTCCCCGATGAGCTGCTGCCGGGCAGCCTCGACGAGGGCCAACGAACCGCTCGAGCGTTCGGCCGGGGGCTCTGGAACCAGGATTCCCTTGGGGAGCTTCTTGCGGTTGTCGGCATCGAAACTCCAGCGGCCACCGATAGGGCCACCATCAGGATCGATCAGCAGTTCCAGTCGCTTGCGCTGCATCTCGTAGAAGCGGCCCATGAGGGGCTTCTTTCCGGAGGCGAAATGTTCATCGATGACGGCCTCTGGGGTGAGCAGCATCGGGGTGGCGACGATCTCTAGACCGCAGCCGTGGCGGGATGCGAAAGCGGAGATCCGCCGAGTCAGAACATCGTCCACCGGATCCGCCAGATGAAAGGCCCGGTAGCCCTGCTCGAGCAGATCCCCGAGAATCTCAGCGGTGCTGGCCGCATGCCCCTGGAGCACCCGCAACACGGTGAAGCCCTTGGCCTGAAGCATCTCGGCATAGGCATTCATCGAGGCCCGATGCAGAAGCAGGCGCTGCCGATGCACCTGGATCGGCCACTGGGCATCGGTGCCGAACAGCAGCGGATCTTCGATCAGGGCCACAGCCCGACCCGGCCGAAGCGCGGGATGGTGCTCAAACAGCTGATGGGGAAAAACGAGACTGAGATCCACCGTTAGCTGTCCTCCCCGGCAAGACGGCAGGCACGACGGCCCAGGGCGGTGGCATAGGCGCGATCCACGGGTCCGGCCATGGGGCTCAGCTGGCCAGCCCGGCAATTCATCACCACTTTTTCGCGATGGCCCTGCTGATCGTTGAGCCGCAGCACCAACTGCCAGTGGTTCTTGGCGCTGCGCGTGATGCCATCGGCACAGACAGGCCCCGTGCACAGTCCGGGGGACGCCCAGACCGGAGCGGCGAGAAGAAGCACTCCTGCCAGAGCCATGCAGAGATGACGGATCATGCGGAGAGTTCCTGAGGCTGCTCTTCTAAAGCAGCCCTGACATCAGCGTCGGTTCCTTCGTCGGAAGGATGGAAAAAATCGTGGATGTCGCGGGCCAGCGCCGGACCCACACCCGGGGCCTTGGACAGGGTCTCAATCGATGCCAGCTGGATGGCATCAATCGAATGGAAATGAGCCAGGAGATCCTTGACCCGCTTGGGCCCAACCCCGGGGATGTCCGAGAGGCGTGACCGCTTCATCCGCTCACCACGCTGCTGGCGGTGGAAGCTGACAGCGAAACGGTGGGCTTCATCGCGGAGGCGGCGAAGCAGCACAACCCCGAGCTGATCCGGCTCACTCTCCAACGGCTGGGTTTCGCCAGGGAGAAACACCTCTTCGCGCTGCTTGGCGAGGGAGCAGACGTTGAGATCCTCGTGCAGATCAAGCTCGCGCAGGGCCTCCATCACGGCAGAGAGCTGGCCCTTACCGCCGTCAATCATCACCACATCGGGCCAGTCGTTGAGGCCGTCGGTCTGCAGAGCGCTGCCGCCTTTGTGACGCAGGGCACCCACATCAACCCCTTCCGCCTTCGCCCGGGCCCAGCGCCGAAAACGACGGCGCATGATTTCCGCCATCGCCATGAAGTCGTCGCTGTGGCCAGCGCGGATGCTGCTGCTGCGGATCTTGTACTTGCGGTAGTGCTGCTTGGCGGGCAGTCCGTCGATGAACACCACTTGCGACGCCACGGCATCGCTGCCCTGGATGTGACTGATGTCGTACCCCTCGATCCGCCGCGGCGGGGTGGGCAACTCCAGCAGTTGCGCCAGATCCTCCGTGGCCAACGACTGCTTCTCCTGACCTTGCTTGGCACGGAGCAACTCAAACTCCGCGTTGCGCTGCACCAGTTCGATCAGATCGGCTTTCTGCTGGCGCTGGGGGCAGTGGATCTGAACCCGACGCTCCCGCTGTTCCGTGAGCCAGTCCTCCATCAGTTTCTGCTGGGGCAGAGCGTGCTGCACCAACAGCTCGGGGGGCACCTCGACGGAATCCACCTGGCTGTAGTGCTCTTCGATCACCCGTTGCAGGATCAGGCCAGGTTCCAGGCCTGAGGCATCGGCGGTGTAGCCGAGACGACCCACCAACTTGCCAGCGCGCATCTGAAACAGCTGCACGGCCGCCAAGCGTTCGTCGAAGGCAAGGGCCAGCACATCCCGACTCACGGAGGAGTCCGGCAAGCTCATCTTCTGGTCGGCGGTGAGCTGATCCAGCCCCTGAAGTTGATCCCGAACCCGGGCCGCCGACTCGTAGTCCATCCGCTCGGCATACCGCTCCATCTGCTCCTGAAGCAGCTGCTGCAATTCATCGCTGCGGCCCTGGAACACCATCGCCACCTTGCGGAGGGTGCGGTGATAGTCCACCGAGCTGATTTTTTCCTGGCAGACCCCCGGACAGCGCCCGATGCTGTAGTTGAGGCACGTGCGATCGGGGTACATCGGTCGGGGCCGTTGCCGCAGCGGGAACACCCGCTTCACCAGGAACAGGGTGCGACGCAGCAGGCCGACATCGACATAGGGCCCGTAAAAGCGGTCGAGAGGGCTGCGGAAGCGACGGCGACGGGTGATGAAAATCCGTGGGTAGGCCTCACTCCAGGTGATGCAGAGGTAGGGGTATTTCTTGTCGTCCTTCAGCAGCACGTTGAAGTGCGGCTGATGGTTCTTGATCAGGTTCGACTCGAGGACGAGGGCCTCCGCCTCGCTGTCGGTGACGATGAACTCAATCTCACAGACCTGGCGTGTCATCAGCCGGATCCGTGGCGACAGATCGTGACGGCTGCGGAAATAGCTGCGCACGCGGCTGCGCAACGCCTTCGACTTGCCGACGTAGAGGATCCGGTCGTCGCCGTCCCGCATCAGATAGCAACCCGGCTCAGCGGGGATCTCCTTCAGGCGGCGTTCAAGACGCTCGGGCTGCGTCAGCAGCGGTGCACCAGAGGCAGCATCCACCAGGCCAGCTCAGCCGCCGTAGTTCCAGCCGGTGCTGGCCAGGTTGAGGGCCTCGCCATCGGCGATCAGACGCGCCGTTTTCACTTCTCCCACAAAGACGGTGTGGTCACCGTGCTTGATCGAACCCACGAGCTCGCACTCCACACCACCGACGGCATCGGTGAGCAGGGGAAGTCCAAGTTCACCTTCCTCAAAGGGTGCCGCTTCAAAGCGACCACCGAGCGCCTTCTGGGGCTTGAAAAACACGGCTGCCAGATCTTTCTGATCGGCCCGCAGCACGTTGAGGGAGAACTTGCCGGTGGCCTCGATGATGGCGTGGCTGCTGCTGTCAGCCCGAACGCCCATCACCACCAACGGCGGTTCGAACGAGCCCTGAGTCACCCAGCTGGCCGTGAAACCGTTCACCTCATCGCCGTTGCGCACGCCGCAGATGAAGAGTCCATGGGGGATCTTGCGAAGCAGGACCTTCTTGGCGTCGGCGTCGAGGCTCATGGCACGGATGCGTTGGTTGAAATCTAAACAGCGATCCGCTGCATAGGATCCGCCCATCGCTGATTCCCGATGCGGGCGCTCTACCCCGGCAGTTTCGACCCTCTCACCAATGGTCATATGGACCTGATCGAGCGGGCGGTGAGCCTGTTTGGCGAGGTGGTGGTTGCGGTGCTCAGCAATCCGAGCAAACGGCCTGCGTTCAGCGTCGACGAACGGATCGAACAGATCCGCACGGCGACATGCCATCTCTCCGGCGTTGAAGTGATCAGTTTCGATGGCCTCACGGTGAACTGTGCCGTCACCCATCGCGCCGACCTGATCCTGAGAGGCCTGCGAGCGATGAGTGACTTCGAATACGAATTGCAGATCGCCCACACCAACCGCTCGCTGGCCGACGATCTAGAGACTGTGTTCATGGCCACCACGGCACGCCACAGCTTTCTCAGCAGCTCCGTGGTTAAGGAAGTGGCCCGCTTCGGCGGATCGATTGATCACATGGTTCCGCCAGAGGTGGCGAAGGACCTCAACAGGCTCTTTAATTCGGCTTTCCCCTCCAGCTGAGATGAACGACGTCCGGTTCTCCGTTCTCGATCAACTCGATCAGTTGGAGGAAGTTGTGCTGGAGGGCAGTCGGCTGCCGTTCACCGGCGGACGATTGGTCAACGAAACCGATGCCGTTGAGCTGCTGGATGCCGTCCGCGATGAATTGCCGAAGGAGCTGGAGCGGGCCGTCAAGTTGCTGGATCGCCGGGACGAGTTCATCAACACCGCCCGCAGGAACGCCGAAGAGATTGTTGAGCAGGCCCAGCGTCAGCGCGAACAGCTGGTGAACAACGCCGCGATCCGCCAGGAAGCGGAACGGCAGGTGAATGAGATGCGTGAACAGGCGCGTCAGCAATGTGAGCAGCTGCTCCAGAAAACGCGACAGCAGGGGGCGACGTTGGAGCAGGAGATGCAAGGCAAGCTGGCGCAGTTGGAGCAGCAGTTCGCCACCCGCCGCCAGCAGCTGGAGCAGGAAGCCCTGGAGCGTCGCCAGCAACTGGATCAGGAAGCGATTGAGCTGAAGCGTCAACACGCCGAGCGACTCGAAGCCAGCCGCCAACAGGCTCAGCAGCAGATCCAGCAGATCGAAGCCAACGCCGTTGAGCTCAAACGCCAGCACGCTGAACAGCATGAAGCCAATCGCCAGCAGGCGCTGCAGGATTTGGAGACCATCCGCCAGGAAGCCCTGCGCCTGCAGAAGGAAGGCCGGGACGAAGCCGAGCGGATTCACAACGATGCGCTGCAGTTCCGCCAGCAGACCCAACAGCAGTGCGAGTCGCTGATCCAACGCAGCCGCCAGGAAGCCGCCGGCGTTCAGGACGGTGCCAACCGTTACGCCGAACAGACCCTGGGTGAGCTGGAGGTGCGCCTCAAGGAAATGGCCCAGGTGGTAATGGCCGGCCGTCAGGAGCTCTCCAAGATCCAGACGATCCGCTCAGCAGCTCCTGCACCCAACGCTGGTGATGACACCAAAACCGTGCCGTTCAGTCGATCCCAGCGGGCAGCGTCCCGGCTGCGGTCCATGCGGGGCAACGGCTGATCCGCTGGCTGGCCAGCAGGATCTGGCCCATCACGGAGTTGGGTGCATAGGCCCCGTTGGCAATCATGCTCACGTACCGCGGGCCATCGGTCGTTTCAAGAATGCCTGAGATCGCCCGAACACCACTGAGGGTGCCGGTCTTGCCCCAGAAGCGACCCTCAAGGGACGTGCCCCAGAAGTAGTTGCGCAGCGTTCCCCTCTGGCCAGCAATCGCCATCGAGGCCTGGTAGTAGGCCGCCAGGGGATGTTGCGCCATGCGCCACAGCAACACAGACAACGACCGACTGGTGAGCCGGTTTCCCCGGGAGAGTCCACTGCCATCCCGCAGCCGAAGTCCCGTCATCGGCACACCCTGGGCTTGCAACCAGCGGGTGGTAGCGAGGGAAGCACGATTCACATCCCAGACATCCGCCGCCTCACGCATCAGCACCTCAGCAGTGAAGTTATGGCTCTCCGTGTTGGCCAGGCTGAGCAGAGCGTGCATCGGCGCGGAATCCTCGCTGTGCAGCACCACACTTGCCCCCCTGCTCCGCGCGAGGGCCGCTTCCTGGGTCTGCTGATCGACCATCTGCAGGCGAATTTGCCCCCCCTGCTGCTGCACGGTGGAATTGAGGATCCGCTGCAGCCGTTGCGCTGGATCCATCACCGCCATATGGAGGGCATTGCTGGTGAGGGCAAGACGGGTGATCGGTGCGCCGTAGGCGTAGGAGCGATCCGCAGGATCCCAATCGGCGGGCCACCAGCGCTGACGCGGTTCCTCCCGCACCATCAGCTGAACAGGCGCAAAGGAGACGCTGGAGGTGCTGCTGGAGCCGCCCTGGCCAAGAGCCACCATGGCAAACCTCTGGATCTCGGAAATGCTGAGGTCGGGATCGCCTTCCCCCACGATCTCCAGAGATCCATCGGGGTGACGCAAGAGCTGCGTCTTCAGACGGAAGTCGGGGCCGAGGCGATCCAGAGCAAAGGCCGTGCTGACCAGTTTTTGATTCGATGCCGGGATCCGGGGGATCCCCCCATTCAGATCAGCCAGCAGCTGCCCGCGTTGATCGAGAACGCTGACGCTCCACAACCGGTCTTCCGTTCCCACCGCTGAGTCCAAGGCCGTCTGCAGGGCCGGGCAAAGCGCACCGCCGCTGAGCATGGCCTGGCCCTGACGCTGAACCACCGGAGGTGGTGCCAAGAGCGGAGGCGCTGCCCTGACGGGCAACTGGGGCGCCAGCACCAGCAGGGAGACCAGGGCAGAGCGAATCAAAGAGGCATCACTCCGCTCACAACACCTTTCAAGCGGTAGAGACGACCCTCCAGTTCAACGGGCACACCCACCTTGAGCTTGGTGCCACCGATCACAACACCGGAGGGTTTGATCTCAGCCTGGGCCTCCATCACAAACCGGGCATGGCGGGGTAGAGCCGTGGCGGGAGCATCGGCGAGCACCACCGAACCATCGGGCTGCACCGCCGTCAGGGAATTGGTGACGTCATCCACCGACACCAGGCTCACCCGACCGGCCGGTTGATTGCGGATCACGATGTTGAGGGCTGCTTCGTCCCGGACTGAATTCAACAGCCGCTCGGGATCGGTGCTGTACAGGCGAACCACATCAACGCTGACCTGCACAGGCTTCACGGCACCCGTGGCC
>ENA-OSEY01002316-OSEY01002316.1-marine-metagenome-genome-assembly--contig:-NODE-2316-length-12405-cov-3.125811_pt1 | contig 12405 bp, 8 predicted proteins | sample MGYA00248465_ERZ534230 | MGnify/ENA primary metagenome ERZ534230 (study PRJEB26409, sample SAMN06344110) | marine metagenome | isolation source: Sea water from surface | place: Atlantic Ocean:Southern... | reverse complement strand
AAGGATACTGCCGGACCGGCCGTCAATCCGATGATCAAGATCCTCAACGTGGTTGCCTTATTGCTGGTTCCCTTCCTCATCTGAGTCTTTTCAGGCGCGTCTCCTCAAGGCGCGCCGATCCCGCCTATTTCTAATTTTTTTTCTAGTTTGAATTTAACATTCCAGGAAATTGGGTTTTGACAAACCCAGTTAAAATTCTGGTTTAGGAAAATCTACTCCAGACACTTTCATCTAAGGAGTTCTTCTTAGAAATGAATCAAAGAAGATCTTCGCCAAAATCGAGAAGTTCAGCGGTCTTCAGAAAAAGAGGTAATGATTTTTTTCAGGGATGCCGCATCACCCGCAACCGTGCAGCTTTTCCTGTCGGAAGCCATCTGGCAGAGAACCTGGTAGAGCGGATCCCGGGTGGTGATGCCGAAACCGATGGTTCGGATCTTGACATCCTTGTTGCGGCGGCGGGCATCAAGAACGTTGGGCAGTTTGACCTGGGAAAGTCCGTCATCCTGGCCGTCCGCCAGCACCACAATGATTTTCCTGCGGGTGGTGTTGGGAGGAACTTTGTATGACGAACTCCGGAAATATCGGAGGGCCTGAAATACGGACTGGTAAAGGTTCGTACCTCCTCGGGTTTCCAGGTTTTTCACCTCACGGATGAGGTGTTTGCGAACCTTTGAAGTTTTTCCGCCGATGGGTTCGAAGACCACATTTCCGGATTTTCCGGCAGCCGGGGAATTAGGATGTTTTTTCAGACGCGCATTGAAACTCCAGAGTTGGAAACGTGTTCCCTCCCGCATGTTTTGGGCAAAATAGGTCAAAGCCTGTTGAGCCGCGTTGAGCTTGCTCTGTTCGCGTTCCGGCAGAAAGGCATCCATCGACCCCGAGGTGTCGAGCAGAAAGATCACGTCCGAGATCGACCTTTTGGGGTCAGGTTTCTTGGCAACAACCGGTTTGGGCTTGGGTTTAGGCTTTGGCTTGGGAACCGGTTTTGGAAGGGCTTTTGGTTTGGAAACTTTTTTTGGGGGTGTTACCTTTTTCTTTTCAGGAGTGCTAAAAAAATCGGTGCCCTGGGCAAAAACCAGGTTGCCGTGAACACTCAAAAACAAACACGCAATGAGTGTTATCAGCGTTTTCAATGGTGGGTGATGCATTTTAAATTTCCTGTTAAAGTGAGTCTATCACATAGAATGTCTCTGAGTCCATGATCTACCTCGATCATAACGCCACCACTCCACTCCTTCCTCAGGTAAAGGAAACCTTAAAGGAGTTGTTTGGGGAGGAATACGGCAATCCATCCAGCCCCTACCTCACCGGGCGAAGGGCCCGGGACCTGCTGGAAGAATCCCGTCACCGTCTTGCGGAACTGCTGGGAGCCAAACCCTCCGAGCTGATTTTCACCAGTGGAGGCAGTGAGGGAAACAATATGGTGTTCAGGCAGTTGCTTTTTAGGGAAGACCCGGGACATTTATTGGTCTCCTCGGTGGAACACCCCTCGGTGCTTGAAACCGCCAAATGGCTGACCCGCAAAAACAATCTGAGACTCGGCATCCTTCCGGTGGATCAATCGGGGAAGGTCCCAGAAGCCTCCATGGAAGCAGCCGTTCAACCCGAAACCTGTTTCATTTCCGTCATGGCGGCAAATAACGAAACCGGAACCGTCCAGCCCTTCCGGGAACTGGCCCGGATTGCCAGGGAGCGCCAGGTTCCGTTTCATTCCGATTGTGTGCAGTATGCGGGGAAGTGTGAGTTGGATCTCGAAAGCAGCGGGCTCAATTACGCGACCCTGACCGCCCACAAACTGGGAGGTCCAAAAGGGATCGGTCTGCTTTACATCCGTGAAGGATCCCCGTTTTCTCCACTGATCACCGGAGGAGGCCAGGAACGGAGCCTGCGTGCAGGAACGGAAAATGTTGCGATGGCTTGTGCTTTCGCAGAGTGTTTCGAATGGTTTTGCAGCAATCGTTCTGAATTGGAAAGCCGGTGGTTGGGTTTGAGGAAAAAGTTGTTGGATTCACTTGAAGACGTGGAACACTGCTTTGTTTTGGGAACTCCCGATGAGAGTCTGCCGAACACCCTCAACCTCGGGTTTCAGGGAATCAGTGCTGAAAGCCTGTTAATATGCCTTGATCTCGATGGGATCGCAGTTTCCTCGGGTTCCGCCTGTTCTTCAGGAGCGATGGAAGCCAGTCATGTATTGCTGGCCATGGGATATTCCCATGAGCAGGCAAAGTCGTCGCTGAGGATCAGCATGGGGTGGAATACTTCCGAAGAAGATATTGAGGAACTGTCGCGACAATTGATTCATCATGTGAAGAGGCTAACTCCCATTTCAGGAAAATCGGACTCAAACATCCAAATTCCCGAACCAGTGACAGAGATTTAAGAAAACATCATGCGACCCTTTTATCGAAAACTCCCCCTACTTTATTTAGCAATGCTGATATTTTTTAAGATAGGTATGACAAGTTGTGGAAAATCTCCAGAATTGGAAAATTACGAGCGTTGCGTGGAACTTCTCAACCATGAAAGAAAAGAAGCCCGGAAAAGCCAAAACTACAGTTACGATTCACAGCGTTTTCTGGAATGCAGGGCTCCCGTCCAGTATGGTTCCTGAAAAAACAACTACACGCCATTTCCCAACGTAGATTAATAGGATATATTCTGGTAAAATTACTGGACTTTTTATTGAATATCGTTTGCCTGTTCACCAGCTAATTGCTAATTTTTGATATTTTGAAATCATATGATCGTGGAAGTACCTTATTGATCTATCCGGAGCGGGAATGAAGAAGTTATTAAAAGCCTCAATATTATTATTCGGATTAAGCCTTTTATCCGCAAACTGCTGGGCTTCAGGTGATCCTGTAAAAGGGAAATCCTTATATAGTATCTGCGTTGCATGCCATGGGGCTAATGGTGAGGGTCAAAAAATAAATAATGCCCCTAGAATATCTGGACAACATGATTGGTATGTTGAGCGGCAGTTGATCAATTACCGCGACGGTATAAGAGGGGTTCATATTGACGATATTACTGGTATGCAGATGCGTTCTATCGCCATTACCCTAAAAAAGGATCAGGATATTGCAGATGTCACCGCATATGTTTCAACGCTTCAGTCAGAGACACCAAAAGCGACAATGGAAGGAGATATTGTTGCTGGAAAAAACGCTTACGCCACCTGTGCTGCCTGTCACGGAGCTGATGGGAAAGGTAACAAGGCACTTAATTCACCAAAAATTGCAGGTCTTCAGGACTGGTACATCGCAAGACAGCTCAATCATTTTAAGATCGGTGCCAGAGGTAGACTGAAAAAAGATATAATAGGTCAGCAGATGCGTCCGATGGCAATGGCACTTGATGAGGACGCCATCAATAACCTCGCAGTTTATATCGCTTCCCTGGAAGGAGCTCCGGCGATGTCAAGTGCTGTAGCTGTTGCCTCTTCAGAAAGCCAACCCTCCATGTCTGACTTGATGGCTGCAGCAAAGCCGGCGAGTCTCAACACCAGTGAACCGCTTTATGCTACCTGTACCGCCTGTCATGGTGAAAATGGGGAAGGAAAACAATGGCTTGGCGCACCAAAAATTTCTGGTCAGCATGATTGGTACTTGAAGAGACAACTCAAAAACTGGCAGGATGGCATCCGTGGAACTCATCCTAAAGACGTTTATGGGATTCAGATGCGATCAATGTCTATGGTCATGGCTAATGATCAAGAAATTGATAAAGTAGTTTCCTACATTGGAGGTTTAAACTCTCCTAAACCCCCTGCCACTATCAAAGGAGATCTTCAGGCTGGTCAGAATCTCTATGCCACCTGCGTTGCCTGTCATGGTCCTGGTGGAATGGGAAATAAAGCATTAAATTCTCCAAAGATTGCAGGTCTTCCAGACTGGTATGTTGCCAGGCAACTATGGGGATTTAAAAATGGCCTTCGCGGAGAAAATCCACGCGATGTCTATGGCCAACAGATGCGACCGATGGCAATGGCACTTCCTGATGAAGAAGCAATCAATAATATTTCAGCATATATAGCAACCTTCGACGGAACTGGTGAAGCTCCAGCTATTACTACCACTGTAGCTGCATCCGGAACTACAGACGTATCTTCGACCGATACCGGGGCCAAGGCAGTCACTGTGGCTGCAGCCACCTCAGGAGGTTCAGCCGAAGCGGGAGCCGCACTTTATACCACTTGCATTGCCTGTCATGGAGCCGATGGTGCAGGAAACCAGGCTCTCAATTCTCCAAGAATTGCAGGACAATCGGCATGGTATCTTACTAACCAGTTGAAAGGGTTCAAGGCGGGTTATCGTGGTTCCAAGCCCGAAGATATTTACGGGATGCAGATGCGTCCAATGTCGATGACTCTTGCCGACGATCAGGCAATTGCCAATGTGGCTGCATACATCACCACGCTCAACGGAGCAGTTTCTCCAGCGACCCTGGATGGAAATGCCGAAGCGGGTAAAGGGCTTTATGTCACTTGTGTCGCCTGTCATGGAGCTGATGGTATAGGCAATAAGGCTCTCAATTCACCAAGCTTGGTGGGTTTACAGGATTGGTATATTGTCCGACAATTGAAAAATTTCAAAGGTGGAATTAGAGGAACTCATCCTGAAGATATTTACGGACAAACCATGTATCCAATGTCCATGACATTAGCTGATGAAAAGGCAATGAAAGATGTTGCCGCCTACATCATCAGTCTGCGAAAATAAATTGTTTTTGGGGCGGAACATTCCGTCCCAAATCTTTTCACCGTTTTTTCCTACCTAAATGTTTTGCTTGGCAACGTGATGAATCATGGGTTCTGAAGATCTCCTCAACAAAATAGAAAACATCATCACCGAGCGAGGAACGGATTCGTATCTTGGGGAAGAAGTGACTATGGAGCAGCATATGCTCCAGACGGCGTTACTTGCAGAAACCGAAGACGGGAGCGATTCCGCTATTGCCGGAGCTTTGCTTCACGATATAGGTCATTATAGTGAAGCATTTGCTGAAGATGCCCTGGAACAGGGATTGAACAATTTCCATGAGGACTCCGGAGCCCAAATCCTTGAAGGAACTTTTCCGGAAAATGTCGTAGCGTCGGTGAAGTTTCATGTTTCCGCCAAGCGTTATCTCTGTGCAACCGATACGAATTATTTCAACTGCCTTTCGGAAGCTTCGTTACATTCCCTGAAACTCCAGGGCGGGCCGATGGATGAAAATGAGATCCTGGAGTTCGAGAAGAATCCTCATCTGGAGCTATGCCTGAAGGTAAGACGCTGGGATGATTCTGCCAAGGTCCAAGGCACCAAAACCCCTCCCTTCTCACACTACCTCCCAGTTCTGCAGAGACTGGTTTAAACGATAAACCAGGGTTAGATTCAATCCTCAGAAACTGCGTCCGCCCAGGGATGGGTGATGGCTGTCGAGCCGTAATGTTGGCTGCCGTTTTTCAAGACGGCTGAAGGACAGGCGAAATAAAGGGGAAAGGCCCCGTTTTCTGCAGTGATGCAGGAGAATTTTTCTTCGATTTTTTGCAGAACTTCTTTCTGAAGTCGTCGGTCAACGACCACCTGGTCCCCACCGCTGTGGTCGATGCGCGGCTGATGAAAAGCCTCCTCCAGGCTCATTTCTCCATCGATCAACAGATGCAGTAACTGAAGCACCGCAGGCATGATCCGTCTTCCTCCGGATGCCCCCAGAGCCATCCCCCCTGAATCATTGAGGCCGATCACAGGACAGGTGTTGGCCAGACAACGTTTGTCCGGTGCGAGGGAATTTGGATGCCCGGGTTCGGGATTGAACCACATCAGTCCGTTGTTCATCAGGATTCCGGTTTGGGGAAGAACCAGTTTGCTTCCGAAAATGCTGAGCAGCGTCTGGGTCAGGCTGACCATGCTGCCCTGGGAATCGATGACGCAGAGGTGGGTGGTACAACTCATGTCCCTTCCACCTGGAACGTCCCCCATCGTCTCTAGCCTTTCCTGGTAAACCTGATCCAGTGCCTCGGCAATGGCAAGGAATGCTTCTGCGGATGCGGCTTTTTCTGTTTCCAAGGGTTGTTTCAGGAGACTCAACGCCTTGAGTAGGGTCGATCCGGCATTCAGTTCGGGATGGACATGAAGCCTCGTGTTTCGGTATTCCCTGACCAGAGGTTCCACTAGTTTAGCCTGATACTTTTCAAGATCTTCCCTGGAGAGGATGCCTCCGCAACGGCTGATGTCTTCGACCAGGGTTGAAGCCAGACGCCCCTCATAAAAATCCCGTGGCCCTGCTTCGGCAAGGTGTTTCAGAGTTTTGGTGAGGTAGGGAAAATGTTTTCGCGGAACCGCTCCTGCTGTCCAGGGTGGGGCGGGAGGATGACCATCGACCAGATAGGTTTCACGGGTGCAGGGATAGTGGTTCAATTCTGCTGCCGCGGAGCCGATCAGCAGGGTGGCGTACCAGTCGATCTGCATGCCTGCTTCCGCGGCCTGGATCGCCGGTTGAAGGGACTCTTTCCAGGAACGGCTGCCGAAGTTTTCCAGTGCGACACGCATTCCGTCCACCTGACCCGGAACCGCAATCGAGGTTGCACCGACGATGTTGCGGTCCTCCACAACCTTGGGCCAGGGGAAGAGGTCCGAGGCCACTCCTTCTCCTGAAAGCGGATAGTCCTCGGGGTCCAGTCCGATGGGGGAGCGCATACCAAAGTCAATCGCATGGACCTTCCCGGAAGGGGCGTCATGGATCAGCATGTGTCCGCCTCCGCCGATTCCACTCATCCAGGGTTCCAGCACGGAAACCGTGAAGGCAGTGGCAACCGCAGCGTCGACGGCGTTGCCTCCTTCCGCAAGCACTTTTGCACCGGCCCGGGAAGCCAGTTTGTGCTGGGAAGCAACAATCCCTTTGGAGGATACAACGGCTTCTTTCCGGGTGATCAGAGATTCGCTGAAATTATGGTCCATCCATCAAAGTTTTATTCTGGTTTTGCCAATTCCGGAATCTGTTTCCAGTAACCGGTCTGGGTTTCAAAGGCATGGGCCAGTTGAAGAACACCAAGGTCGTCTCTGGGACGTCCCACGATTTGAAGCCCCACCGGTAATCCATCGGAAGTGAAACCTGCAGGGACTGAAATCGCAGGCAGGCCGGTGGCAGAGATATAATAACAGGAACGCATCCAATCGAGGTAGGTTTCCATTTCAATCCCGTTGATTTCCTTGACATAAGCTTGATCGATGGGAAAGGGTGGAACCTGACTCACCGGCAATAAGAGAAACTCATGGTCTTCCATGAACTCCCGGATTCGGTGAAACAGGGCAACCCGCAATGTTTCTGCCCGACCGACATCCGGTCCGCTGAGCTGCTGGCCTGCTTCGGTGTTCCAGATCACGGTGTCTTTGACCAGGTCACGGTACTTTTCCAGATGCTCCTTGTGCATGATTTCATAAAGCCAGGCCCTCCAGGTTTTGAAAATGTCATCTGCTTCCGAGAAATCCGGCAGGGAATTGTCAAGAACACAACCTAGGGCTTCAAAATGCTTTCGAGACGATTCAAGGGTTTCCAGGGTTCTCCGGTCCACCGGGAGTCCGCCAAAATCACTGCTCCAGGCTACTCGGACACCCCTGAAATCACGGTCCAAGGGTTGTGCGAATGGATCTCCGGACTCAGAATCACTCATCGGAGCCCTTGGGTCCGGACCCGCCAAAACGCTGAGCAGCAAAGCTGCATCTTCCACCGTTCTTGCAAGGGGACCTTCTACCGAAAGACTGTTCCAAGGGGCATCGGAAGGCCAGCTTGGAACTCTTCCCAGCGAAGGTCTGAACCCGACAACGTTGCTGTAATTTGCAGGATTTCTTAAGGATCCTCCGAGATCACTGCCGTCCGCCAGTGAAAGCATCCTGCAGGCGAGGGAAACCGCCGCGCCACCGCTGCTCCCTCCGCAGGTGAGGTCGGTGTTGTAGGGATTGCAAGTGGCACCGAAAACCTGGTTGAAGGTCTGGGAGCCCGCTCCGAATTCCGGAGTATTGGTTTTTCCGAGGGTGATTGCCCCGGCGGCTTTCATCCGTTCCACGATCAGGCAGTCAAAGTCCGGAACATGGTCCTTGTAAATCGGTGATCCATAAGTGGTGCGGATTCCCTTGGTTTCCACCAGATCCTTATGGGCCACCGGAAGTCCGTGCAGCCTGCCTGGAGTTTCTCCTTTGACCAGGCGTTCATCGGCTTTTCTCGCTGCCTCCAGCGCCTGTTCAGGAGCCAGGGTGACGATGGCATTCACTTTCGGGTTGACCCGTTCAATCTGCTTCAAGTGGGCTTCGGTGACTTCAACTGCAGAGACCTCGCGCAGCCGCAGTTTTGCAACCAGTTCCGTGCTTCTTAAAAAACAAAGTTCGTTTTCAGACATGAATGCTTCTTTCAAATAACACGGTCATTGCCGCCATCGATGGGAATCTGGGCGCCGGTGGTTTTTAAAAAGACAGGTCCTGCCACCGCCGCAACCATTTCGGCAACCTCGCGGGAAGTGACCTCCTTTTTGAGAATGTTGCGGGACTTGTAGGCCTCCACACTCATCCCGTATTTTTCTGCCCGGCCCTGCAGAACATCATCCGACCAGAGTCCTGTGTCATAGACACAATCGGGATGAAGCACGTTGACCCGCACTCCATAGGATCCTAGTTCCAGGGATGCGACCCGGGCGAGCTGGGTCAATCCTGCTTTGGCCACCGAATAGGCGGATGCTCCGGGACCGGGAGCAGGAACATTCCGGGATGCAATGAAAACCACCGCACCGTCCAGGCTTTGTTGTAAAAAAGGAGTGGCTGCGGTTAGCAGTCTCTGGTGGCTGGAAAGGTTGAGTCTCATGCTGCTGTCCCAGGTTTCCGCAGTCATCTTCTCGAGGGTCAGTCCTGCAGGAAAATTCCCAGCATTGCTTACCAGAACATCCAGACCTCCAAAATTCCTCACAACAAGGTTGACAGCCTGCCGGATCGAATCATCGTCGGTCACATCACAGCAAAACCCCATCAATCCCGGTTTATTGAAAACCTTTTCCACTTCAGGATTCAGATCCAATCCCAACACCGCAGCACCCTGCTGATGCAGAGTTTCTGCGCAGGCCCTGCCGATGCCGCTGGCTGCGCCAGAAACCAGGGCGATCTTTCCCTGGAAGTTTGGAGACTTCCCGGGTTTTCCCAGTTTGGCCTGCTCGAGTTCCCAGTATTCCACCTCGAACAGGTCCTTCTCAGGAAGTGCCTTCCAACTGCTCCAGTCTTCCACCTGCTGGATCGTCTTGCGGGTATGCCCGATGATGTCCGAAATGATGGTGGTTTCCTTGACGCTTCGGCCGAAGGCGAGGGTCCCGTGTTCTTTCCAGACCGCCCACCTTGGTGCAGGGTCGAGGCAGGTCAACTGCCCGTCAGTATTTCGTTTGAAATAATCCAGGTATTGATTTTTAAAGGTTTCGATCGCTTCTACAGGATTTTCATCCAGCATCACCGGGATGTTTTTGGTTCGTAAAACATGATCCGGGGTGAGGGGACCCCGCACCGCAATTTCCGAAATATCCTTCCGGCTGCTGAACCCCCCGGCATCTTCCGTTTGATCCGGGACGGCAAGCATGGCCTTGCCTGCAGTGTCAGAGACTTTTTTCCGGATTCCGGCCAGCCTGATCAAATCTTCCCGGACCTTTGTCTTTGAAGCTTCTCGGGCTCCTTTTTGTCGGACATAGTCTTCTGCTTCGGTAACAAGGCGGATCATTTTTTCATAGGATTCCCGGGCGTCATCGTCAAAGGTGAAAATCCCATGATTCATCAGGATCATTCCCTCGTAATCTGCCCAGTTTTTGCCCTGGGTCAATTCCCGAACCTTTTTGGCAAGGACAAATCCCGGCATCACGTAGGGAATCACAATCACCCGGTTTCCATAAATTTCCTGAACCGATTTCTCTCCATTGGGATGGTTGGTTACTCCCAAAACCGCATCGGCATGGGTATGATCAACATATCGGAAGGGAATCAGCGCGTGGAGGATTGCTTCGACTGATGGATTAGGTGCTCCGGGGTCGGTCATTGCAGCACGCTGTTGGCGGACCATTTCGGTGTCGCTGAGAGTCTCCAGTTCCGCAAGACGCTTCAGGGTTTCCAAACGGACCGGGGCAAATCCTGGAGATTCGATGGTCGCCAAATCCCATCCGCTTCCTTTGACCAGAAGCAGTTCCTCAGGGTCCCCAAAAAAATTCTGCTGATTCAGTTTGACCGAAGTGTTTCCGCCGCCATGGAGCACCAGGTCCGGGTTCGCGCCCAAAAGCCTGCTGGTGTATACCCTCAGTTCCAGAGGGTCGTTGGAGAAGGCTTGTGCCTCCGTGTCATTCCATAAACTTTTCATGATGCTTCAATAAAATCGTGTTGTTTTGTAAACGAAAATAAGATCTTACCATATCCTCTTCAAGACGATAGTCCACCTTAGTAAAGTTCTCCAGGCTCAGGGTTGGTGGAACAGGAATCTGACTCACCTTAAAATGCATGCGAAGCCACTCTAGGCAATTGAAATGAAGTATCTGTCAGTACGGTATCTGCCCGGGAAATCACCACCAAAGAACGTTTAGGTACGATCAAAGAAGTTCCTCAATAGATCATACCATGAACTGATTGTTGCGGACGAATTCCTCACCTCTGATCATCCTTCATCAAGATTTTCATGCCGCAGGTGTTCATTCGGAACACAGGGATCCTTTTGACCAAATGCTGGAAGCCAGTCCAGGCTCAAAAAACTTCACTTGGTGAGCAGGAATTTTGAGTTCCATTCATTAAGTATTCAGTGTTTGTGGTGAAATGGCTTTTATTCAGACCTTAACCGGTTGTCTGCGTGAGCCCCAGCTGCCGGGAGTTGGCTCGAAATGACCAGGACAGGGTTCGAGGCAATTGCTGCAGCGCCCCTGGGAATCAAGGTTCCAGTCACTGAGCACATACCAGTCCCGTCCGATCAGGATTTGGCCGCAGGCATGGCAGTAGGTGCTTGAACCCTGATGGTCATGGACGTTTCCCAGATAGACATGGTGGATCCCATTGGCAAGTGCGATTTCACGGGCACGAATCAGGGTCTGATGCGGTGTCCTTTCGACATCCGTCATTTTCCAGTCCGGGTGAAAAGCACTGAAATGGAGGGGTACTTCAGGACCCAGTTGTTCCACCATCCAGCAGCTCAGTTTTTCCAGTTCACTGCCGGAATCATTGTATCCCGGGATGAGCAGGGTTGTGACCTCGAACCAGACTTCGGTTTCGTGTTTCAGGTATTCCAGGGTATCGAGCACGGGGGCAAGGGATCCACCACAGGTTTCGCGGTAGAAGGATTCGGTGAACCCCTTGAGGTCGATGTTGGCGGCATCCATCCAGTTGAAGAATTCACGCCGTGCTTCCGGCATCACGTAACCCGCAGTGACTGCCACCGAACGGACTCCTCTTTCCCGGCATTCCCTGGCAATGTCCACTGCGTACTCGAGGAAAATGACGGGGTCGTTGTAGGTGAATGCGACACTGCGGCAGCCATGAGACTGTGCCGCTTCGGCGATGGCTTGGGGAGAGGCGGAATCGGTGAGCCGGTCGAATTCCCGGGATTTGCTGATGTCCCAGTTCTGGCAGAAACGGCAGCTAAGGTTGCAGCCTGCGGTGCCGAAGGAAAGGATCGGGGTTCCGGGGAGGAAATGATTCAGCGGCTTCTTTTCCACCGGGTCAATGCAGAAGCCGCTTGAGCGTCCGTAGGTGGTGAGTTCGATCTCCTCACTTCCTCCCTGACGCACGAAACACAACCCGCGCTGTCCCTCACGCAGTTTGCACTGACGGGGGCAGATGTCGCATCGCAGTCTCCCGTCTTCCAGGCGTTGCCAGTGTCTCCCAGGATGGTGTTGGTCCATCAACCCAGCATAACCAAGCTATGGCCAGAAACCAGTTTTCTTGGGAATAGGATAAGTTTTTGGAAATTCCCGGAGATTCATTGAAACAGAAAATTAAGAATCCGTCGGGGGAATTCTTGAACCGTTTTTTGAGGAATCAGGAGCAGTGGATTATGCCCTGGAAAAAGGATAAATCTCGTTTGAAAGGATGGGATTCAAATCATGTTTATTCAACAAAAAACTTCATCTCCCTTCTAGAGACCCATCATCCTGATTAAGGGGGAAATTGGTCTTTGGTTTTGGAGTACCGGAGGACTTATTCGATCGTTCCCGATTCGATTCGTTTTTATAGATTTCCTCGAGTTTATAGAGGTCCTGCTGCAGTTCGAAAAAGCCGTGCCAGTGGGCATAATCCGGGGCTCCCATCATCGCACCCTGCCAGGCCCTTCGTCCCTGATGATGCCAGAGGTAGTAGAACGTGATCTGGAATTCATCGATCCAGGGATTGTCCTTCAGCAGGTCTTTACTTTTGAGTTCGTCTAGCA
>ENA-OSEY01002315-OSEY01002315.1-marine-metagenome-genome-assembly--contig:-NODE-2315-length-12407-cov-4.180941_pt1 | contig 12407 bp, 10 predicted proteins | sample MGYA00248465_ERZ534230 | MGnify/ENA primary metagenome ERZ534230 (study PRJEB26409, sample SAMN06344110) | marine metagenome | isolation source: Sea water from surface | place: Atlantic Ocean:Southern... | reverse complement strand
AACGGCATCGTCGAAATCGCGGGCATCGGCGCCGTCGATGGTCACGAAGGGCAGCGCGCGCATGTCGCTGCGCCCCTTCGCCGGCGGAACCTTCAGCCCCTCGGTCTCGGCGATGGTTTGCTCGTCAAACACATGTGGAATGTCATTCTCGGCAATGGCCAGCGCGCTGAAGGCGCCAGGAGAGTCGGCGGGACCCAGATTGTCGATGACGCGCGCCGTCTTGCCGAGATGGCCGCGCCGCGGCAGCAATTCGGCTTCGACGAGGTCACCCTCGGCAAAGGGGATGTCACCACCAGTCTGAAGTGTGATGGTGTCGCGTCCGCCACGCGTAGCCTGCTGCAGGATCAGGCCGCCGCGCCCGCCAATCGCAGTCCCGAACAGGCGCTGCTGCATGCTGTCGAGAATGCGGATGATCTTCGCCTCATAGCGCGCGCCGCTGATCCGGCGCAGACGCGCCAGAACCTGCTGCCCGACCCGCGCGGCGCGGCCACCGCGCTTGTCTGGGAAAACCCTGATGGATGGCGGGGCGCCGTCGACCTCCAGCGCGGGAACGGCAAGCAGGGTGCCGTCGCGGTCGACGCGGCGGACGATCAGGACGGTGACTTCGGGAAGCTGGTCAGGGCTGGCGAGCTTGCGCCCTCCCTGACGGGCAATGGCGCCGCGGTCGGCAAGGTCACGCAACCGGCGGCGCAGCGGCGCGCGCAGTTCCTGCGGCAGCTTGAAGGCTCTTGCCACATCCTTGACCGTTGGCGGGGCTTCGCACCCGTCGATAAATTCGAGAATGGCGTCGTCCGACGGAAGGCCGTCTTCCCCGCTCACGAAGCTGCCTTTTTCTTGGCAGCCTTCTTCGCCGCACCCTTTTTGGCAGCAGCCTTCTTCTTAGCAGTGCCCTTCTTTGCGGCGCCCTTTTTCGCTGTGCCGCCGCCCTTGGCGGCCTTGGCGGCGAGAAGCTCGATGGCCTGCGGCAGTTCCACCTCGGTCATGTCGGTGCCGCGCGGCAAGGTTGCACGCAGCTTGTTATGCTCGACATAGGGGCCGAACCGGCCGGCTTTCAGATGTACTTCGCCGCCGGACGGATGCTCGCCGAGAAGGCGGCCCCGCTTCTTGGCGGATTCGGCAAGAAGATCGACGGCCCGGTTCAGGCCGATCTCGAGAAGATCGTCACCGTCCTTCAGGCTGGTGAAACTTCCCTGATATTTCAGATAGGGCCCGTAGCGGCCGAGGCCTGCCTGGATCATGTCGCCCGATTCCGGGTGCGCGCCGACATCGCGCGGCAGCGACAGCAGCTTCAGCGCCGTTTCCAGATCGACCCCGCCGGCCGAGGTGCCTTTTGGAAGCGAAGACCGTTTCGGTTTTTTCGTTTCCGGATCGCCGAGCTGAACATAGGGGCCATAGGGACCGTTGCGGATATAGACGGGAAGGCCGCTGGCCTGATCGTCGCCAAGATGGCGGTCGCCGACAACGCCCTCTTCTGAGGCGGGATCATCACTGCTTGTCACAAGCTGACGGGTAAATTTGCACTCAGGGTAATTGGAGCAGCCGATGAAGGCGCCGAACTTGCCGAGCCTGAGGCCGAGACGGCCGCCCTGGCAGTTCGGGCAGCTGCGCATCAGCTCGCCCTGGTCGTCCTTCTTGAAGAAGTGGCCGCCGAGCTCCTCGTCGAGGACATCGATGACATTGGTGATCGTCAGTTCCGTGGTGCTGTCGATCGCCGTCTTGAAGTCGCGCCAGAAACGCTCCAGCAGGACCTTCCAGTCCAGCTTTCCGTCGGACACCTCGTCGAGCTGCCCCTCGAGCTTTGCGGTGAAGTCATATTCGACATAGCGGGCGAAGAAATTGTTCAGGAAGCTGACGACAAGCCGGCCCCGGTCCTCGGGGATGAACTTGCCGCGGTCCTTGACGACATAGGTCCGGTCCTGAAGCACCTGAATGATCGAGGCATAGGTCGAAGGCCGGCCGATGCCGAGCTCCTCCATCGCCTTGACCAGGCTGGCATCGGTGAAACGCGGTGGCGGTTGGGTGAAATGCTGCTCAGGCTTCACCTTGCGGGTCGCGAGCCGCTCACCCTTGTCCACGGCGGGAAGGATGGCGCTATCATCCTGCTTGTCGGTCTCGACGGCATCGGATGTGGAATCACGCCCTTCCTGATAGACCGAGCGGTAGCCGTCGAACACGACGACGCGGCCGCTCGCGCGCAGCATGACGCTCTGCGATGCGTTGCTGATATCGATGGCCGTCTGGTCGAGCTCGGCGGATTCCATCTGGCTGGCGATGGTGCGCTTCCAGATCAGGTCATAGAGGCGCTGCTGGTCATAATCGAGATAGCTGCTGATTTCCTGCGGCGCGCGGCTGATATCGGTCGGGCGGATGGCCTCGTGGGCTTCCTGCGCGTTGGCGGCCGCTGTGCGATAGATCCGCGGGCTGTTCGGCAGGTACCTGTTGCCGAAACGCTGGCCGATCTCGCCGCGTACCGAGGCCAGCGCCTCGCTGCCGAGCTGCACGCCGTCGGTCCGCATATAGGTGATCAGGCCTGTCGTCTCCGATCCGATATTCACGCCCTCATAAAGTTTCTGGGCGATCTGCATGGTGCGGCTGGCAGAAAATCCCAGCTTGCGCGACGCTTCCTGCTGCAGGGTCGATGTGGTGAAGGGCGGTTTCGGATTCTCGCGAATGCGCTTGGTCTGAATATCGACGACGCTGAGCCCCTCGGCCTCGATGGCCGCAGCGGCGGCAAATGCCTCGGTCTCCGAATTGATGTCCAGCTTGCCGAGCTTCTTGCCATTGAGATGCGTCAGCCTTGCATTGAAATTGCGCCCGTCGGCCTTGCCGAGTTCGGCCTCGACCGTCCAGTATTCCTGCGCGACAAATGCCTCGATGGCGGCCTCGCGCTCGCAGATCAGGCGCAGCGCCACCGACTGGACGCGCCCGGCGGACCGTGCGCCCGGCAGCTTGCGCCACAACACCGGCGAGATCGAGAAGCCGACAAGGTAGTCGAGTGCGCGGCGCGCCCTGTAGGCGTCGATCAGCTCGGTATCCAGTTCACGCGGCTGCGCCATGGCGGCGAGGATGGCGTTCTTGGTAACCTCGTTGAAGACGACGCGCTCGACAGGCTTGTCCTTGACCAGCCCGCGATCCTGCAGCAGTTCGAGAACGTGCCAGCTGATCGCCTCTCCCTCGCGGTCGGGGTCGGTGGCGAGGATCAGCCGGTCGGCCGATTTCAGCGCCGAGGAGATTTCGCCAATGCGCTTTTCCGAGCCGCCGGACACCTGCCATTTCATGGCAAAATCCTCGTCCGGCAGGACCGAACCGTCCTTGCTCGGCAGGTCGCAAACATGCCCGTAAGACGCCAATACCTTGTAGTCGTCACCAAGGTAACGGTTGATGGTCTTGGCTTTTGCGGGTGATTCTACGATTACGAGTTTCATGGCCGTCCTGCTGTGGCTGAAACCCGCAGATAGTATGTTCGCCGGAATTTGTCAAAGCCTCACCTTTTGGCGATGGGCGGTTCAGCGGATAATGACAAGGCAGATACGGTTGCCGTGGTGGCGGGTCAGCCGGCCGGCGATTTCCAGCTCGAGGATGGCGGCCAGCACCGTTGAGGCCGGCATGCCGCACCAGCGGATCACTTCTTCCCGATGCGGCTTTCCTGTCCGGTCAGCAACCGGCCGATATTTTCATGGTGCCGGGTCCAGCTGATACCGCTCATGATGATGACGGCACCGGCAACCGGCATCGGCAACTGCAGCCAGACAGAGGCGACGCTGCACCCCATGGTCGCCACCAGCGCGGCGAGGGACGAATAGCGGGTGGCTGCCGCCGTCCCGAGCCATAGGATGACAAACACGATCCCGAGGCGGATGTCGAAGGCGGCGAAGGTCGCGACACAGGTGGCAACACCCTTTCCGCCACGGAATTTCAACCAGACCGGGAAGCAATGCCCGACCACCGCCATCAGTCCGGCAACGCCGATGGCAAGCGCGTCCCCGCCGAGCGAAGCGGTTGCCAGCACCACGGCCGCGCCCTTGCCGCCGTCGAGTAACAGGGTTGCGAAGGCGAGGCCCTTGCTGCCGGTGCGCAGCACGTTGGTCGCACCGATATTGCCGCTGCCGATGACACGGATGTCACCCTTGCCACCCAGCCGTGTGACGAGCAGTCCGAACGGGATGGACCCGGCCAGATAGGCAAATGCCGCGATAACAAGTATGTCCGGCCCGACCATGGCGACTAGCTCCGGGTGAAGACCGGCATGCCGCCGACCCAGCTCGACCGGACACGCCCCTGGACAGGAAGGCCCTCGAACGGGGTGATCCGAGAATTCGAGGCGAAGTCTGCGGCTCTGACAACCCAGCTTGCGCTCGGGTCGAACAGCACGAGATCGGCGGCCGCCCCCTCGATCAGCGCGCCGCCGTCGATATCGAGGATCGATGCCGGGGCGAGGCTCAGGCATTCCATGGCGCGGAGCATGCTGATCCGCTCGCGGTGGACAAGCGACAGGGTGAGTGCCAGAAGCGTGTCGATTCCCGACGCGCCAGGCTGGGCCGGCCCGAATGGCTGCGCCTTGGCGTCGCCATCGACCGCGATATGGTCAGAGGCAATGGCGTCGATGGTGCCGTCGGCAATGCCCTCGATGATGGCCTCGCGGTCATCCTCCGAGCGAAGCGGCGGCGCCAGCTTGAAGGCGGTGTCATAGGTGCTAACCGACAGTTCGTTCAACATGAAATAGGGCGGTGCGGTATCGGCGGTGACGGCGAGTCCCTCATCCTTGGCGCGGCGGATCGAGTCCACCGCGTCGCGGGTGGAGATGTGCGCGGCGTGGTAGCGCGCGCCGGTCATCCTGACGAGGTGAAGGTCGCGGTCGATGATCATCGCCTCGGCAGCGGCGGGGGCGCCGATCAGGCCCAGCCGCGTCGAGGTCTCGCTCTCGTTCATCTCGCTTCCGGCCGTCAGCGCGTGATCCTCGCAATGCTGCACAAGCGGCTTGTCGAGCATGCCGCAATAGGACAGCAGGCGGCGCATCACAAGGCTGTCCATGATGGTTCGGGTGCCGTTGGCAAATCCGACGGCACCGGCCTCCGCCATCATGCCAAGCTCGGCCATGGCCTTGCCCTGGAGGCCGGTTGTCGCGGCGCCGTACAGGAACAGGCGCGCCCCGTCGATGCGGGTGGCGCGAAGGCTCAGGGAATCGATCATGCTGGCATCATCGATCACCGGCTTGGCGTCGGGCAGCGCGACAATGCTAGTTATGCCCCCTGCCGCCGCGGCGTGAAGAAGTGTCGCCAGATCCTCAAGATGCTCGGCCCCCGGGTCGGATGTCTGCACGCGCATGTCGACGAGGCCCGGGGCAAGGCACGCGCCGCCGCAATCAACGCTCTGCGCGGCCGCCTTCATGCTCGCCTTGTCCGGCTCGCCTGTGCCGGCAGCCGTGATCACCCCGTCGGTGACGGCGATGTGGCCCGTTGCATCAATGCCGCGCGCCGGATCAATGAGCCGGGCATTGTGGAGGAGCAGATCGGTCATGCCGCACCTTCCTTGGTGGCCAGCGCCTCCAGACAGGCCATGCGCGCGGCGACGCCGATTTCGACCTGGGTCCGGATCAGGCTTTTCTCCACATCGTCGGCTGTGGCGGAATCGATCTCGACGCCGCGATTCATCGGCCCCGGATGCATGATCAGCGCGTTCGGCGCGGCGCGCATCAGCTTGCGGCGGTCGAGCCCGAACATATTGAAATATTCACGCTGCGAGGGTGTCTCCGTGCCTTCCATCCGCTCGGTCTGCAGGCGTAGCATCATCACGATATCCACCCCTTCGATCCCCTGTTCGAGATTGGTGTGGATTTCGACCCCCATCGCATCGACGGCGTCGGGAAGCAGCGTGGCCGGGCAGACCAGCCGGATTTCGGCGCCGAGTGTCGACAGCAGATGAATGTTGGAGCGGGCCACGCGGCTGTTGGCGATATCGCCGCAGATGGCGATCTTCAGCCCCTCGATCCGGCCGACGCGGCGTTTGATCGTCAGTGCGTCGAGAAGCGCCTGGGTCGGATGCTCGTGCCTGCCGTCACCGGCATTGATCACGGCGGCGTCGACATGCTGGCTCAGAAGCTGCGCGGCACCCGAACAATTGTGCCTGACAACCAGTATATGCGGATGCATTGCGTTCAGCGTTGTCGCCGTGTCGAGCAGCGTCTCGCCCTTTTTCACCGATGACCCGGCAACATTGATATTGAGCACCGAACCGCTGAGGTTCTTGGCCGCCAGTTCAAAGGACACGCGGGTGCGGGTGGAGTTTTCGAAAAACAGGTTGAGAACGGTGCGCCCCTTGAGCACCTCCGACAGGGGCGGCGTAATCGGCTGCTCTTCCTGTATGAGGTCGGCGAACATGTCGCCGCGGTCGATGAGGGCATTGATCTCGAGAGGATTGAGCCCCTCGATGCCAAGAAGATGCTTCGAGGCCAGCCGGGCCGGCGGGGCTGGCGTCGTGGCCAGCGTGGCGGTGTTTCTGGACCCGCTGTCGCTCTGCTTTGTCATCGAATTCAGCTTATATGCCGGAGGCATAACCGCCGTCCAGCGGAAATCACGCCCGGTCGCTGTCTTCCACAGCGGCGTCCAGCCTGTCCAGCGCCGACTGCAGGATCCAGGCAGCCGCGAGCGCATCGCGGCGTTCAGCACGCCTTGCGCGTGTCATGTCGGCGGCAAGCATTGCCGATTCCACCGCCTGGGTGGACAGCCGTTCGTCCTGAAAGGCGATGGGAAGATCGCGCATCCGGAGCAGGGCATGGGCGAAATCACGTGTGGCATCACATCGCGGCCCCTCGCTGCCATCCATATTGACCGGCCAGCCAATGACGAACCCGCCCACATTCTCGGCATCCGCCAGCGCGAACATCGCTTCGGCATCGGGCGTGAATTTCTTGCGCCACAGGATTTTCAGGGGGCTGGCCACGACCAGCGCCGCATCGGAAATGGCGAGGCCGATCGTCTTCTTTCCGACGTCGAGTCCGAGGAGCCGCCGCCCTCCGGAAAGGGCTGTCGGCATATCGTTTAGCTTGCAGATCGCCATGCGCGGTGATATTCGCATCCTTGATTTCTCTGCAACAGGAAAAAGCACAGCATCATGTCGGTTGACAAGGCCACCGTTGCCCGGATCGCCCGCCTCGCGCGGATCAATGTTCCCGAGGACAGGCAGGAACAGCTCGTCGGCGAGCTGAACGGCATCCTCGACTGGATCGCCGAACTCGACGAGGTCGACACCGGCGCTGTCGAACCGCTTGCCAGCGTGACCGGCCATGGTCTGCCGCGCCGCAGCGACGAGGTGACGGACGGCAACCGGGTGGACGAGGTGCTGGCGAATGTGCCGGAGACCGCCGGTGGATTTTTCGTTGTGCCGAAGGTGGTTGAATAATGGCTGACCTGCTGTCCCTGAGCGCCGTAGAGGCGCGCGCCGCGCTGGATGCCGGCGAGGTGTCCGCCCCGGAACTGACTGGTGCCTATCTAACCGCCATCGAGGAAACCGGCGCGCTGAACAATTATGTGGCCGTCACCGCCGACAAGGCGATGGAGATGGCCGAAGCATCGCAGGTCAGGATCAAGGCCGACGAGGCCGGTCTGATTGAGGGCATTCCCGTCGGTGTGAAGGACCTGTTCTGCACCGCCGGCGTGGCCAGCACCGCCTGCTCGAAAATCCTCGAGGGTTTCACCCCGACCTATGAAAGCACCGTCACCGGTAACCTGTGGCGCGAAGGCGGTGTTATGCTCGGCAAGATCAATTGCGACGAATTCGCCATGGGTTCGGCGAACGAGACCAGCGCCTTTGGGCCGGCGGTCAATCCGTGGCAGGCCGCTGACGGCGCCGATCTTGTGCCGGGCGGGTCATCCGGTGGCTCGGCTTCGGCCGTGGCGGCGCGTTCCGCGCTGCTGGCGACCGGCACCGATACCGGCGGGTCGATCCGCCAGCCCGCCGCCTTCTGCGGCGTTGTCGGCATGAAGCCCACCTATGGTCGCTGTTCACGCTGGGGCATCGTCGCTTTCGCCAGTTCGCTCGACCAGGCCGGCCCGTTCAGCCGCACAGTCGCCGACAACGCGCTGATGATGCAGGCCATGGCGAGTCATGACCTCAAGGATTCTACCTCGGCCGACACGCCGCTTCCCGACCTGATGGCGGCACTCGACAAGGGTGTGAAGGGCATGAAGATCGGCGTGCCGTCCGAATATGTGATGGACGGCATGGACAGCGAGGTGGTCGCGCTGTGGGAGAAGGGGCAGGCATGGCTTCGCGATGCCGGCGCCGAGCTTGTCGAGATCTCGCTTCCGCACACGAAATACGCGCTTCCCGCCTATTACATCATCGCGCCTGCCGAGGCATCGTCGAACCTCGCCCGCTATGACGGTGTCCGTTACGGGCTGCGCGTCGAGGCCGACTCGCTCGACGACATGTATGGCGAGACCCGCGCCGCCGGGTTCGGTGACGAGGTGCAGCGCCGCATCATGATCGGCACCTACGTCCTGTCGGCAGGCTATTACGACGCCTATTACCTGAAGGCGCAGAAGGTGCGCCGGCTGATCAAGCAGGATTTCGACACCGCCTATGAAACCGTCGACGCCATCCTGACTCCGGCGACGCCGACGGCGGCCTTCCCGGTCGGCCGCAAGGTGGACGATCCGGTGACCAACTTCCTGAACGACGTGTTCACCGTTCCGGCGAACCTCGCAGGTCTTCCGGGCATGGCGGTTCCGGCCGGGCTGAATGCCGACGGCCTGCCGCTTGGGCTGCAGATCCTGGGCCGTCCGTTCGATGAAGCCACACTCTACAGCATCGGCCGCGTGATCGAGGATGCGGCCGCGTTCGATGCGGTGCCGTCGCGCCGCGCGGGAGGTGCATCATGAGCAATCTTGTCGAAGGCCGCACCGGCGAATGGGAAGTCGTCATCGGGCTTGAGGTGCACGCGCAGGTATCCACCAGCGCCAAGCTGTTCTCGGGCGCGCCGACCGCATTCGGCGCCGATCCGAACGCCAATGTCAGCCTCGTCGACGCGGCGATGCCGGGCATGCTGCCGGTGATCAACCAGGAATGCGTCCGCCAGGCGATCCGCACCGGCCTCGGCCTGAATGCCGAGATCAACCTGTTCAGCGTGTTCGACCGCAAGAACTATTTCTATGCCGACCTGCCGCAGGGCTACCAGATCAGCCAGTACAAGCAGCCGATCGTCGGCGAGGGGACGCTGCGCCTCGACATGCCGGACGGCACCACGCGCGAGATCGGCATCGAACGGCTGCATCTCGAGCAGGATGCCGGCAAGTCGATGCATGACCAGCATCCGTCGAAGAGCTATATCGACCTGAACCGCACCGGCGTCGCGCTGATGGAGATCGTCTCCAAGCCGGACATGCGCTCGGCCGCCGAGGCCGCCGCCTATGTGAAGAAGCTGCGGTCGATCCTGCGCTATCTCGGCACTTGCGACGGCAATATGGAAGAAGGCTCGTTGCGCGCCGACGTGAATGTGTCGGTCCGCCGTCCGGGCGATGAATTCGGCACCCGCACCGAGACCAAGAACCTGAATTCGATGCGGTTCATCCAGCAGGCGATCGATTACGAGGTGGCGCGCCAGATCGAGATTATCGAGGATGGTGGCGAGATCGACCAGGAAACACGCCTGTTCGACACCGGCACCGGGACCACACGGGCGATGCGCTCCAAGGAAGACGCGCATGACTATCGCTATTTCCCCGATCCGGACCTGCTGCCTCTGGTGATCGACCAGTCCGAGGTCGACGAGCTCAGCGCCGGCCTGCCCGAGCTTCCCGATGCCATTCGCGACCGGCTGACAAGCGAGTACGGCCTGTCCGCCTATGATGCCGCGGTGATCACCGAAGAGCGCGAGACAGCAGCCTTTTACGAGGCTGCCAGCGCCGGCCGTGACCGCAAGCTGGTCGCCAACTGGATGACGGTGGAGCTGTTCGGTGCGCTGAACAAGTCCGGCGAGAGCCTAGGTGCCTGCAAGGTGTCGCCGGAAGCGCTCGGCGGGCTGGTCGGGCTGATCGAGGACGGCACCATTTCCGGCAAGATCGCCAAGGATGTGTTCGCCGATATGTTCGAGACCGGCAAGGATGCCGCGACGATTGTCGAGGAAAAGGGCCTGAAACAGGTTTCCGACAGCGGTGCCATCGAGGCGATGATCGACGAGGTGATCGCCGCAAACGGCGACAAGGTCGAGGAATATCGCGGCGGCAAGGACAAGCTGTTCGGGTTCTTTGTCGGCCAGGTGATGAAGGCATCCAAGGGCCAGGCCAACCCCGGCATGGTCAACCAGCTGCTTCGCGCCAAGCTCGACGGATAAGCAAAGCCGGAAAGCTGCCTTCGGATGACATTTCCGGTTTGACAGGCCGCGCTTTCAAAGTTACCAATTCGCCCTGCATACGCCGTGTATCTTCACCGGTCCGACTGGTGCTGTTGCACCAGGCAAGGTCCGGCCCCGGCGGAGGGGTGGCCGAGTGGCTGAAGGCGGCGGTTTGCTAAATCGTTAAAGGAAGAAATTCCTTTCGGGGGTTCGAATCCCTTCCCCTCCGCCATACCCCTCAGATCAGGTCGGCTTTTGCCGGCAATCAAAATGCCGATGGATCACTGATGCCACCAGGCATTCTGCTGTTGGCGAAGTTGGTAGAGGCGCGACGCCTGATCGGTATCGACCATCCCCCAGGTCAGCACCGTGCCCTTCTTCACATCCATGAGCAATGCTCTGCCTGTTGCTATGTAATAAGGCACCGGCGTGTCTGCATGGTCGCGCTCGGCAGGTATCAGTTCCGGCTCAAGGCCGGCAACCGCGTGATGATGCGGATCGGTGATCTGAAGAATCTCACCTTGCTTGAAATCGCGTGTGGTTCTGGCAACAAGATCTATCCTCGGTTCAGGCGCGGCGGCCCCGGTGGGCAGCTTCAGCAATGCGGCGCTCAAAATCGACATAGGCGCCTCGACACCGAGGGTGTGCTGACCGATGAACAGCATGGCGGTCTTTGTGTTGCGCGCCACGACGTGTCCCTTGCCACGCAACAGATTCCACGTCTTCGCATTGTCACACCGCACGATCACAAAGACACCGCCGGCAAAGCTCATCTCGTCGGCACGTCTAAGACAATTGAACACATCAATGACCCCGGTGTTTGCCAGCAATCCGCCATCCTCCTGGAGCTGAAACGCGTCGGCCAATTCCACCGGCCTCAGCAGGGGCGCATGAAGGGCGGCCCTGTCGGGGGTCAGGCCGGTACCGTTGGCCACCACGCCGAGTTCACAAAAATCGGCAACGGTCCGCGTCGGGAACTGTGCCTCGGCGACGACAGCATTCCGACGCGCAACATGATTTTGCCAGTCGCCGTCACGACAATGCCACAGGTCCAGCATCCCTGAATTCCGATGCCTGTTCTCAAGCCAACAGAGCGTGTCATCATCTTCAAGAACGAAATCATATTCACTGGATTTGCCAGCTGCCAGAACGTCAAGGCCAAGGGTTTCCGCCCAGCTGTTCAAACCAATCAGCAGGCTTGGCTGATCGCCTTCAACCTCGGTGTAGACGACACCTTTCTGTTTTGCCATCCGGCTCAGGATCGGGCCTACGACGATGCCAGCTTCCTTCGACGCCATGACGACGTGGCACCCTTTGCCAATGGCCCATTCCGCGATGGTGGCGGCGGCCTCCGGCTGACCTGTCGCTTCGACCAGCACATCGAACTCGGGAAGGCCGTCAGCCGTGATATCTGTCACCATCATCGGCAGGGACGCCATGCCGCTGTCCCTGACCGCATCCCGCATGCGCTGCTCGTCTTTGTCGCAGATCACCGTGATGTCGATTTTTTCGATGTTCCGAGCCTGGTCAAGCAGCGTCGCGCCAAAATCGCCGACCCCGACCAGCGCCACGCGGATCTGCGGCAAATTTTCATTCTTGAAAAGACCATGATAATTCATCGAAACAGACCCATTTCACGCGTTCACGTTACCATGACAACATTTTCATGAACGCTTGGCCATCGCTGCTTTTTCAACAGTCAGTCCCCAAAATCCCGGTCCAAAAAGAAGCGAAACTTATTTGAGGGCCCGCCGCGCCTGTATGGGGCGACGGGCAGTCTTGTCCGCAGGAACACTGCGCATCAACGAATTTTCGGAAAGGCCATTTCCGGCTTGTAGCTTGCGAAGGAATCCAGCGTCTGACGGTTGCATTGTTCCTGAAGGTCTGTACCGGGTAGAACCGCCGTGACGACAGGGTAGGTGGCGCGATAGCCCGCTGTTCGGTCATTGTCCTCCATGGCGATGGTGGCGATGCCGGCGACAATGCCTCCCTGGCGTTCGACAAGGCGAATGGCCCCGTCCATCGTCCCGCCTGTCTCAATCCATTGATCGACAAGAAGAACCCTGGTTCCGGCGGC
>ENA-OSEY01002314-OSEY01002314.1-marine-metagenome-genome-assembly--contig:-NODE-2314-length-12408-cov-2.827346_pt1 | contig 12408 bp, 5 predicted proteins | sample MGYA00248465_ERZ534230 | MGnify/ENA primary metagenome ERZ534230 (study PRJEB26409, sample SAMN06344110) | marine metagenome | isolation source: Sea water from surface | place: Atlantic Ocean:Southern... | reverse complement strand
GCTTTTTATTCAAGGGGACAATTTAAGTAGATTTGCTGATCTGGAAAGTTTTTTCAGTAATTATTACTGTCTTTTTTTCCCTGCCCAAAAAATTTCTAAAAAGCTACATAAAAATGTTTTGTCACTAGGAAATAATCTGTGCTCTGATGAACTTTCTATTGAACATTTAATAGTTCCATCGCATAAAATTAACAAAATTTGGTTTTTCTCTAATCCTGATGAATACAAAAGGCAAAAAGATGTTCCCCCAGCATCATCTCATGATGTCTTTATTGACTCAGAAAATTCAGATTTTCAAGATAAAGTAAATCTGATTACTTATTCTGATAAATTAATAAAATTTACTGAAAAAACTAAAAAGCTGCCCTCCTCCATTGAGAAGATAATAGAACAAATTAATAAAGACGATCTCGTGGTAGTTAATGCAGGTCATATTGATTTATTAATATCTTACGTCATTGGATATCTTGAACAGAAACAACATCATCAGAAAATTCTTTTAATGAATGATGATCCAGAAATAAATTTTGTAGATATGTTTGTAAGGTCTGTAGGTTTAGAAAGTTTAAATAATTTGGAATTAATTTCATTCAGTAAAAATAATGATGATTTGTATTTAAGAATGGAAGAATTTATAGAAAAGTTAAATATAAATTGGAATGAATTTAATGAAAAATTTCCTATTTATAAAGATAATTTTGTTTCATTGCAAAAAAACAAAATTAATAATCTCTATGTTGATAAGGGATTAGAAATAGCTTACCTAGTTAAAAAAACAATCGATGGCCATAAATTAAAGATTGAAAATAGGAAAGAATTTTTAGAAACCATTCTATGGGGTATTAACAGATATAACGGGATTAATAATAAATATTTGGGCCTTACAGCTAATTATTCTTTTATAGGAAATGTAAATATCGAGCCAAGTCATTTTACTTACAGGTTAGTTCCTTCTTCTAAAGATTTTTCTGAATACAGCAATCTTCTTACTAGCAGATTATCTGAAAATGAAAGGAGAACTATAAGAGAAGTAAGAGATGATGAGAAAGTTTTTGCAGAAAAAGAAAATTTTGATGACTCTGCTGAAAATGAATATTATAAACTCTTTCATAATGTTCAACTTAAAACAAACCTTAAAACTCGAGATTTATTAAGTACCTTTGATGGTATGGCCGAAACGGATAATGAAATTGATGAAGTGTATGATGGATTTGCTCAAGTTATTGAAGAAAGTTATAAAAATAATCTTCTAATTTCAGACATAAATTATGTGTATTTTGATATTTTAAATATATCTAGAATTTCAATAGAAGACAAAAATTGGTCGGTAGAATTCTACTTAGATTTAATCACTAAGCATGATAAAGGAATAGAAATCTTACAGTTTGATAATCTCTCAAAAAAAGATTCCTTATTTGAAACGAGCCTCATTTCTAAAGAGGAGGACGTTGAAAATCAAGATTTGATTAATTTTAGATACAGAATTTCTGCTAACTTTGATTTTGATGCAATACCAAATAATTATCCGTTTGACGAACAATATTTATCAATATCTTACAGCTCATCAAATACTGAGAAATTTGGAAGCATACATCCAGTCCCAGTTAGAAAAATTGACAATAATTTTATGCTAGAGGGATGGGATCTTTTAACTTCAAATGCAGGGATTTCTAGAACAATCGATAAAAAGTCAGTGGGCTCGAGTTTGCTGCAAAATGCAAATGTAAAAGAAGTAGCAAAAATCGGTTGGAAAATTAAACGCGGTAGCTCAATGACCCTTTTTAAAATATTGCTGCCTTTATCTTTTTTATTAGCTCTTACTTATTATTCGATATTTGTTCCTTTGGATGAGTTAGGAGATTCAATATCCATACTGACAACAGTTTTCTTAGCCAGTATAGCTTTGTATTTCTCCACAGAAAGACCACAACCTTTAAGCATGACAATAGTTGATCTTATCTTTGCTTCATTCTATTCAATGACTGGAATAACTATCATTTTTACTATTCTTGTTCATTTATTTAATCCTTTAGCTCTATTCCTACTTACTCCTTTAAAAGTTCTTTTGCCTTTGAGTTTTGTTGGTTTAGGTATTTTTATTTACAGGAGAATTAAATCTAAAAGATTTTCTCCTTCTCTAACATCTGATTAATTATTTAATTTTCTAATCCTAGAGAATAATATTGTTTTTAGAAAATCTTCTACTTGTTCATGAATAATAAAAAAATAAAAGATATAACTTCAAAGATCTGCTAGCTTTCTCTAAAAATATTATGAGGCTCAATTAAGAGCCTCATAATATATAAATTTAGTTCATAGATGAACCGTTATGAGTAGATATAAGTTTTGCAGCATCTGGTGATACAGAGGCAACAAATTTATTCCATTTTTCACTTGTACCTAATGCAGCGAAGCCTTCCGAAAGCTTAGTCCAATTATCTGCTGAAACAACATAATGCATTTTTCCATTACCTCCAGCAGTTTCTTGGTAAATTTCTACTTGCATTCCAAGAGATTCAATTATTTTTTCCGCTTCTTGAAAATTAGCAATAACTTCTAAAGTCTTTCCTGGAGCCACTTCCCAAACGTTTACCTGAAAAGCCATTGGCTTATCAAATAAATCAGCTTTTGCAGATTGATCTAAGTTGTTTCCCGAGATTGTTGCGACGAGATTACCTGAAGGATTTTGCGAAGCTCTAGCAAAAAAATCTTGCATCTCTTGCGATTGAGCCATTTTATCTTTAGATTTACCCCATTCAAGGATATTGTCCCATCTCATACAATATTGAATTTCTTGTCCAATTCCACCAACATTCATAGCGTAAACACCAATATTGGCACCTAATTTAGTATGTATAACAGCAGCTTCTTGAACGGAATTCATAAATTGTGCGCTTTTACCTGGGTTAGCATTCCAGCTATAACATTCAGCAACTTCTGCAAATGAACTAACAGAAAAGCTCGAAATTAATAATGTTAAAAAGATTTTAATTTTCATATTTTTCTCTCCTTAAAATATTTATTAAAAAATCATTATGTATTATTTTAATTAGAAAAAATGATCAAAAATAATGCAAATAATTCCTAACATATATCTTTTGAAAATCTTCATACCCTATCAAGATATTAAGAGAAGATTAGACTTATTTAAAAAGCCCTCCGAAGAGGGCTTTAAAAAAAATAAAATAGTTTATTTAAGTCTTTTAGTCATTGGGAACCCAGTCTTTGACAACAGCTGACATATTTGTTGCTTTAAGAGTCCTTATATCAGAAACCTCATTTACAAAACTTAAATATTCCTTGGTAGGAGTTACATTATTCATGTAAGCGTCCAAATATGAATCAATAGTTTTATAACCACAATATGCAAAATGTGTTCCATAGGTTTCAATATCCTGTCCAGGCCCCATTGCTATGAGGGCATAAGAACTAGGACATTGGCCGGTAGACATTAATTTTGCGTAAGCTTTTCCATAAGCTGCAGGATCACTTACATCCATAAGAAAAACATTAAAGACCTGATCTTCATTTGAGTCTCCTTCTGCGAGCAATGGCATACCCATAAATTGAAAAGTCTGCTCAGAAATCTTTGCCATTGTTTGAAGAAATTTTCCTGATGCTGGACAATTAGAAAAACTGGCTGCCCATAATTTATATGCTTCTTTATCTGGATAGGTGATTACAATAGTATGAGTAGTTTCATCATTTCCATTAAATAATTCATTCATAAGCCTAATTGATGCTGTTCCAGGGCAATTTGCTTCAGATAATTCGTCCATAGCAGCCACAACCGCAAGAGGTTGAGTCGTTTTTATTCCAAAAAACGACTGGAATGGTCTTTCATCTGCAAAACCTAAGCCAGATAGAACCAAAGTAAGTATAAATATTATTTTTTTCATGATCTCTCCAAAATAATTTGTTAAAAAAATATTATCTATAAATTCTAAAAAATTAAAAAGAATTTTATTAGTGCATAAAATAATTAAAAATGGTTCAAAAATTTGGACTAGAATTCAATTTTTGAATAAAAATGTTTTTTTCTGATCCATCAAACAAAAGTTTTGTAATCAAAATTTTTTTCTACATCTTTATAATCTCTTGTTTATTAATTTCTTCATTTCTTCAAAGTCAAAACGTTCCTCCAGTCATAACAGATAAAGGCGAAATAGAAAAAGTTATAGTTGAAAGAGATACTATATTCAGCTCCCTCATATCAGACCCAACTAATTTAGATAATCTTTTTAAATATGCAAATTTATCAATTTTACTTGGCGATCTTGAAGCTGCTATCGGTGTGTTTGAACAAATGCTTTTTTACCAACCAGACTTACCTCGAATACGATTGGAGCTAGGAGTACTTTATTTTAGATTAAATGCATATAGCTCGGCACAGAACTATCTTGAAAGTGTGTTTGATTTCAATCCTCCTGAAGAGGTTATTGAAAAAGTAAACCTTTTTTTAACTGCAATAAACAAAAATAGACTTAAATTCAATACAAGACATTTAATCGGTTTTGGTTCAAAACACGCTACAAATGCCAATTCAGGAATTGGTACCGACTTCATAGATGTTTTGGGCTTAAGATTAATAGTTAATCCAGATGTCAAACCCTCAAGTGATAAAAGTTTTGTTTATAGGTATTCTCTCCAATCAGTTGAAGACTTAAGACATCCTAGAGGAAATAAAAGAAATATTTTTTTTTCTATCTCGGACGAACGACCGATAAATTTTGATGATTTTGATCTATCTTCTGTAATTTTGTCCGTTGGACAAGATTTTTATTTAGAGAGAACAAATAAATACTTTTCAGATCCCGTTGCCAACCTTTCTTATACAGGTTCTCAAATTTTTCTTGCTGATAGAGGTCTATTAAATACACATCAAATGTCATTCCAAATAGGTTCAAAAAGAAATAACGATCTTTATATGGGTTTGAAGCTTAATCACGATCACAGAAATTTTGAAAGAAATAAAAATAAATCAGGATATATGAATGGCATAAGCTCAGTCTTTTCATATGAGTTTTCAAATAATTTATTTACTAGTTTTGAATATTCATTTAATAAATTTGTAGCCCAAATTGAATCTGAAGATTACACACAAAGACTCTTTAGTATCAGCTTAATAAAAAATTTTCCAAATGATTATGCTTTCAGTTTTAATTTTAATCAGTTAAAAAAGAATTTCTATAAAGCTTCATTTCCATGGCCTTTGAGAAGAGATATAGGAAACACTTTTACACTAAATGTCTCAAAACTATTTTCTCAGTGTCACAATATTTCTATAGGCATAAGCAAATCAGATTTTAATAGTACCGTCGGTCTTTATGAGAAAAAAAATACTTCAACAAGTGCTGATTATGCTTATATTTGCATTGGAGATTAATTTTTAATGAAGAATTCGATAATACAAAAAACAGTATCAGCTATCCTCTTCTTGTTTTTTTGTAATGTTGCTTTATCACAAGAGCAAATTGGAGTTGCAGCAGCAGTTAATAAAAATACTGTTGATCTTACTCCAGAAGAAAGACTCCTCGTAGAAGCCGGCTATAAAATTATTCAAAACAGGACCATTGAAACAGATGAAATCGGGAAAGCTCAAATGCTACTTTTAGATGGAACTTCTTTTGCTATAGGACCCAATTCTTCTGTAACTCTTGATAAATTTGTTTATAACCCGAAAACATCTGAAGGTTCTTTAGAAGTAAGTGCTAAAGGATTATTAAGGCTGGTTGGAGGCAAAGTTACAAAAAAAAATCCTGCGTTAATTAAAACCTCATCAGCTGTCGTTGGAATCAGGGGTGGAATTACAATTGTTCAGACGGATGATGAACAAGTGAATGCTGCATTTATTTTTGGCGAAGAGATGACGGTAACTCCAAATTTGAATCCCGACGCAAGAACTTCTATTACTCAGGAAGGATTCGTTGTTTCTGTAGAAAATTCCACACAAGATATTCAACCAGCTGTTCCTTTAACTCCTGAAAATTTAGAAGATTTTCAAGGAAGTTTCAATTCAAACTCGGAAAGTAATGAATTGAATACGGGAACGGATTCAGAAAGCCAAGAAACTGATATTGAGGAAGATAATACTGAAGAAAATAATCAGCCGGAAGTTGATGAAGATTCAATTGAAGAATCTGGTGTACAAGAAAATTCATCAGATGTTGAGCCTTCAGAAATTCTTACTGCAGATGATATTGATACAGAATCTTCGGAGACTCTCACTGAAGAAGACGAAGAACAAGTTTTAGAAGAAATTCAAGATGTCGTAGATTCTACAGTCGCAGATGAAATAGCCGTTGAACAATCCTCTAGTATAAGGTCTGCTGCTGCTGCAGCTGGAGGGGGGGTTGCTACAAATACGCCTGAAATTGTTGATATTGGACCAACATTTACTGTTTACATTGATACCAATCTTGCTGCAACAAATTTTTCTGAAACTCACTCGTTAGGAAGTACGATCGCATTCAGTACAGTTTGGAGTGATGATCCAGTAACCTATTCGCTTACTGGGAGTGGTAGTGATAGGTTCAGTGTCGATGCTAGCGGTAATATAATTTTAGAAAATGCCTTTGACTATGAAACGGTAAATACTTTCAATTTAATTTTCTCAGCAGCTGACGGCAAAACGACAGTTACTAAAAATCTTAATTTTACTTTGAACAACGTCCAAGAAGAATATGAATCTTTAATTTTGAGATACTCTGGAGACTTTAATTCAGTAGCCCGAAATGGGTTTTCGGCCTCAGCTGTTAGAGGAGTTTCTGGTTCTACTCTCCCTGTCTTATATGAAGAACAAATTGGTACAACTGCAACGACAAATTTTTCCAGTGTATTGTCTTGTTCTGGAGTTAATTGTTTTATTCCAGTTGAGATTAATGATGGTACCAGTTTGAACTGGAAATATTTTTTCCCAGTTGAAACAGCAGGAAATTTAGGAAACTCATTTCAACCTAATAGTTCTTCGGGTAATTGTTGTAATGGAGATGACAGTACAAAAAATAGAGGTAAATACGAAAGCATTCTGGGAACTGCAGTATCTACGATAATTAATGATTCAGAAATCATTAATTCAGCTCTGAGTAATGAATTTGGCTTCCTAACTACCAATAAAGCTGCTCAGCAAATAAGTTTCAATTCTTCAAGCTCAAAAACTGCAACTTATAATTTGTTTAAAGATCAAATTGTTATTGGTGGTGAAGCATATAAATCAGCTGATTTAAATTCTTTTACTAATTCTGGGAAGAAAGTGATTGCAATGGCAATTATCCCTGATGAAAATCATGCGGAATCGACTGGGTTTGCAAGTGATTATTTTTATCCAAATTTTATACCAAAAAATATTTGGTCTTATGGTGATCCTGGCGTTTCGTATTGTGCGATTGAGCAGACTACAGGGTGTAATGACATTGAAAATAATTACTACTTTCATAATTTAGCCCTAATCAATGACAATATTAGTAATGTTTCCTCATCAAGATTTTTAAATAATAATCAAACAGGTGATATACCAGAAGGAACCTCTCTGTGGTGGCAAGTTATTAATCAAAGTGGAATAAATGTTGGACTTTGGGCTCAAGCATCTATAAAACATTCTTTTAAATATAGTTCTGATCCTCATGGCACTCGAGATGATCAAAAAAGTCTTTTAAATGTTGTTATCTCTAACTTAAAGTTAAAATCTACTGATACCAGTAAATATTCTGCTTCTGATACGGGACTCAGCCTAGATGGTTATCATTATTGGTCTTATCAAGCACCAACAAACTTAAACAATAATGGAGCTGGGATAGTATATGGGGTTTCTAATATTGAGTGTGCTACTTCTGCAAATTCAGGTTGTTTTTGGGGTAGCGATAATTCATTTTCACCATCTGGCATGATGTTAACTTCCTCAGATCCTTACAAATCAGGAAACATGTCTTTGAGTGTGAGCTATGATTCTAATTCTGATAGCTTTTCTACGGGAACTTTTAATACTGCAGCAGTTGTGCAGCCCATCGAAGTGTCATCGAATAATTTTATTTCTTCTCAATCCATCGATCAATTCAGATCGGTGAATTTTTATCAAGCTACTTCTGCTTACGCTGGATTTTTAGCAGGTATTTTAGAATTTGATGTTAACGGAGCAGGTAATTCTCAGATTGCTTCAATAGCTTCACAAAGTAATGCATCATTTACTTTTGATGAAATCAACGATGATGTTCAGATAGTAGCACCTCTTTCAATATCTAGTTTTGCTTCAAATAATTTCACCTCTAATTGGTCCACAATAGATTCCGGCGTTGTTACCCTAAGTTTTGGAGATGCTACAAATGCTGAGGCAAAATCAGCCTACATTTCAAAAGAGGTATTTGCTGCAGAGATAATTGATAATGGAATGCAAATCGATGCATCATCAGGTGGCAATAATAATTTAGCTGGGGTAATAGTTTCTTACAACACTTTAGATCAAGCAGAAACAGATTTTTTAGCTATGCCAAATACAGATTACTCTACATGGGGATTTTGGGCCATGAGTTCTGCAGATTTTTCTCCCAATGCTGGTACTCAGAATGTGTCGGTACATCTTGCTCCATGGGTAGCTGGACAACTTTTAAACGTCGCTGATATTCCAACTAATGGAACAGCAACTATGTCTGGATCAGCAATTATGAGCACTGCTTTTCGTCATACCCAATCAGGATCAATTTATGATGTTCATAAATATATCTCTAATGGAAACGTTCAGGTCCAATTCAATTGGGATGCTGGAGGAAACTATACAGGTACTTTTTCTTTATCTGATTATGATGAAACAAATCCTATCGCAATAAGTGCGGGTATCACAGATTTCAATTTTAACATCTCTGGTTCTGGAGTTAGTTATTCTGGCAATAAAACTAATTTTAGTAACGGCTGGGGAGGTAGCGTTTCTGCTCAAGGACTTCTATATGGTGGTAATAGTCCTGACGAAAGTGGTGGCAGGATAAACGTATCTCTATCTAAAACTGGAGATATAAATACTCTAGGAGCAAATGATTTTTATTTTGCTGAGGGAATATTTTTAGTTGACTAAGAATCGTTGCTTGCTGATGATTCTTCACTGGAAGAAGATTCATTTGAAGAAGATATGTTAGATTCTGTTGAAGAAGAAGCTTGTGGAGGTTCAAAAACCACTGTGCCATGAATTACTGAGGGATCGCCATTATTTAAAATTCCCTCTGTCGGCATATTTCCAATAAAATAACTTGAGTCTGAAGAACCTGTATCTTTAATTAATGCTGTACTCGGTAGATCAGATAAATTTAAAGCGTAGTTCCTTGTATGAGCTCCCACTTCTTCTTGGGATAAATGTTTTAAAAAATCATCTCCTCGAAGTGCGATAACTTTTACTTTTTCTGTTTTTGAGGGATCTATATTTTCTAAGACAGCTCCATCGGGCAACATAAAATCAGAAATACTTCTGTAGCAAGATCCATCCCAATCAGAATCGCTTACATACTTTCCTATTAGCTGATCGGTACATTTATCATAGACTCGTCTGGGAAAATTCCATAGTTCGCCAAAACCCTCAAAATCTAGTTTTATATTTTTCCCAGCATGAGAAATTCCTGAAAAATTATATTTAATACCTTGGTCAGGAACGCTATAAGAAAATCTTTCTGGTGGAGAAAAGTCTATTTTCGCCAAATTAGTTTGATTGTATAAATCGTATCTAACTCTAGTTCTTAATCCAATCCTGTAGTGAGTCAAATCGTTGTCGTAAATTTTATTTCGGCAAAGGTAAATTACATTTTGATCGTAAACACGTTCTGCAGGAGAAGCTATTTTTTTAAATCTATGATGGTATCCGTTATATTCATTATTTCCAGTATCGCTATTAACATCCGAATTTCTATCGCATTCAATTAAGTTTTTTGCCTCAGCTGTATTTGGTAAAACCCTCATACTGAAATCACCATGGTTTCTTCTAGTATAGTTATCTGTTGTTATTGAGGGATCTTTCTCATAATATTCATAATCTTCTATTTCTTCTTGAATTTCATAGGTCATACCATCAATTGTCTTTTTTAGCTCTATTCCTCCTGAAGATGGAACAGTGACGTATATGCTATTTGGCCAGGTTAAAGGAACATTCGATGCCCCAGCATCAATTTTATTGTCCGTTATACGTGAATCAGAAATGGTATAAACGGCAATGTCTGACTCTTTGACTCCTCCAATATTGTTATAACTCCCAGCTGAATAATCTGGTTCATCAACGTCCTTGATGTTATTTTGATTGTCGTCTCGATAAACTTCCTCTTTAAAAAAATCACCTATATTTTTGTAAGGTGTGATATTTAAAGCGCCTGTTTCATGACTAGTATTGCTAGCTCGAATTATTGAACCCATGGTTTGACTTACCTTTAAGGCGTCTATGCACCGCTCTATGCAAAAAACACTTGCCGGCAATTGACTCAAAGAAATATTTTTTTCACTTCTTGAGGAAACTCGATCGTTTCCAATTGCATTACTGGGATTTTGAAAAGCTGTAGGTGGAACATGATAATTTATTCTATTATCTTCATCCCAAATCCACATTGAAGCTAAATAATTATGTTGAGGGTGTGTCATAGTATTAATCCAATCTGTATTGGTAAATACTATTGGGACATTAAAATCAATTGCTCCATTTTGGTTTGAAAAATCCATCCCTCCTGAAATAGTAAAGGTTACAACTCCATCCGAAACAGATATCGTTCCAAAATATTCAGGACAGTTCCGGTCTATAGCATCACAATTTCCAGTGAAATTTTCTCCACCATTGAGTAATATTTTTGTTTTTGATGCCCATTGATCAGATTTAAGCCACCCAGCATAAAATTGAAAAGACATTTTATCGAATTCAACTAATTGATGCCTGGAAGTAGAGATTTCTGTGACTCGATAATAATTGGTTATCAATCTATAAAGATTTTCATCATTTGAGTCATTACTGTTACGCCATAATGTGTCATTACTTACGAAAGCTCTGTCGGTACTGTCTACATTTCCACCCCAATAAGAGGCATGACCATAAACTGTTTTATCAAGACCTAAATTTTCAGCTGCGCTTGCCCTAAGTGACATGGAGGCCAAAGGAATGTCATATTTTGTTCCATCGGATTCCTTGTAAGTACCATATTCCCAAACATATCTTTTGGCTTTTGTACTATCGGTACTCCAACAATGTTCACCGGTTAATCTGTTCTTTGAGCCGCCCCATAGTGAAGTTTTCGTCCCGCTTGTATTTATCAAAGTATCAATATCAGACGCATTAAGTTTTGGTCCTTTTTCTATGAAACCATTATTTTGTGACCATTCCATTTCTTGTCCTTCGATAAATTTTTGACAAAAAATCTTTGCGGTTTTGTCAAAATGTCCTTGAACGCTAACCGTATAGTAAGAGAGATTATTAAAATTTTCTCCATAGTAGTAAAACATTGGAACTGTTAAAACTAATTGAACTTCATCATTACTAAAAGTCATGTAAACCGTTGAGCCGGGGTCACTTTCGCCTCTATATAAATAGCTGACTGCATTTCCGGTGACGTCTACAATCCCTTTTTCCATTGTTTTGTTGGCAGGAATGAAATACCCACTAGGCATAGTTATGTCATTTTTATTTTTGACTTCCCAAGATAAATTGAAAACACCATTCGGGTTTGCCTCACTGACATCTTCTTTTTGTTCTGTGAGAGCATAAACCAGCATTGGATATAGTCTACCGCTGTCATCCGCTAATTCTTGATTTACTTCTACCCAAGATTTTCCTTGTAAGATGTTAGTATCAACAATACCTTCAATTGTAGATGTTGCTTTGGTGTAACTTGTTGTATCTGCTGTAATTTCGGCATCTGCTGTGGTTCCATCTGCGCTTGATGCTTGCGAAAGAGAGGATTCCAAAGCACTATTAGCACCATCAGCACTTTCGCAAGATTCCGCATCTACTAAAGACACATATGCTCCAGCATCAATAAAACTTGACGGATTCATGTTTTTTACAAAACAAATGAGAAAGTTTATGTCCTGCAAAGAATCGTTTGCTAAAAGGCCATTGACATAAAAATCCTTTTTCAAAAGATCAGCATCATAAGTTTGATTAATAGCTGTATTACTAAAAATAAAAGTTGCCAAAAAAAATGATGAGAAAAAAAATAAATTGCAAAAAACAAAAAAAATAATTCTAGAAAATATAAAAAATATTAATGAAGATTTAATTGAGCTAAAAAGTTGTATAGATAATTTAGCTATAAATTCAAACGTTATAAATATTGGTAAATTTGTATCTTTTAAATTTTATGTAGAGTGTACATATAAATTTACTGCGCAAGAGACAGAGGAAGAACCTTATACCGATTATGAAGACTATCAAGTTCAAATCCCATATAATGAAATTGT
>ENA-OSEY01002313-OSEY01002313.1-marine-metagenome-genome-assembly--contig:-NODE-2313-length-12410-cov-2.648666_pt1 | contig 12410 bp, 10 predicted proteins | sample MGYA00248465_ERZ534230 | MGnify/ENA primary metagenome ERZ534230 (study PRJEB26409, sample SAMN06344110) | marine metagenome | isolation source: Sea water from surface | place: Atlantic Ocean:Southern... | reverse complement strand
TGCTGGTTTTGAGCTGCCAAGTGAGGCGTTGCTATTAGGAAAGAGTCTATTGATAAAGCCCTTAAAGGGGCAGATGGAGCAAATATCAAATGCAATGTCAATTCAGAAGTTAGCATTAGGAATAATTATGGATAATTTAGATCAAAATATTTTAAGCGATTGGCTTTCAAACTCAAAAGGGATCAAAATAAATTATTCAAATTACGCTATGGAGTTAGCTGAATGGATTGCCTCAAAAAAATGGGATCATATTGAAAATCTAAGCAAAAAAGTTTGGAAAAATATTGATTTTAACTTTCCTGGCGGAAATAATACGTCATGAATATTATTATTCTTAATTCATCAAAGCAGTGGGGCGGCAATGAAAGATGGTTAATATCTTTAGCAAATGGATTAATTAAAAAAAAGCACTCAGTATTTTTATGCATAAGAAAAGGATCTGAGCATTGGAAAAATCTGGATGAAAAGATCAAAATCCTTGAGGCTCCTTTCACCAATGAGCTAAGCATCAAAACAAAAATGATTCTTTGTAAATGTATCAAAAAAAACAAAATTGATCTGATTTTGTCTACAAAGAGAAAAGACTATTTCATTGGTGGAAGAGTTAAAAAAGAAATGAATATACCTCATGTTATTAGATTAGGTATTTCAAGAAAGATTTTAAAAAGAGATTTGTTGCAAAGGCGACTTTTTAAAAAAAGAGTAGATGGAATTATTGTAAATGCAAAAGCACTTAAAAATGAATTATTAGAATATTCATTTGTAAGTGAAAATATTAAAAAAGATAATATTCTAGCAGTTTATAATGGATATCAATTCCCAAGAGTTAAAACTAGAAGAAAGTTAAAATCAAAAAAAACAATTTTTCGTACAGCAGGTAGACTAACCTTTCAAAAAGGATATGATTTCTTAATTTCTGCAGCAAGAGCACTTCAAGCTCAAAAAATAGATTTTGTAATCGAAATTGCTGGGGATGGCCCTGAAAAAAAATCACTTAAAAAAATGATCAAAACTAATTCTTTGGAAGATAGAATTATTTTGTTTGGTGAAGTTGAAAATGTTATAGAGTTTTTTTCTCAGTCAGACATTGTAATTATTCCTTCCCGTAGTGAGGGAATTCCAAATACGCTTTTTGAAGCTTGGCATGCTAAAAAACCAGTAGTGTTGACAAAAGTTGGTGGTGTTGGTGAAGTTGTTAAACATAATTTTAATGGATTAATTTGTGAGCCTGAACAACAAGATATAAATGAAAAAATTGTCCAAGCTTCGGCTTTAGATAGTAATATAAAAAAACTTGGAATAGAGGGATATAAAACTTTAAATAAGTCTTTTACAATTGATACAATGATAGAGAAACTAGAAGAGTTTTTATTGAAATTTTAATTTGTGTCTAAATAGTTTTTATAAAGTTCGCGAACGATTCCATCTGGAAGGCCAGATTCTGGGACAATCATTTTCTCTATTCTTAGGTACTTCATAATAAATAAATAAATGCTGCCTGCATGATCTATAACATCAGCTCTATCTGGTCTCATTCCCATTGTGGTCATTCTTTTATCAAAAGATAGAGGTTTTATTTTTTCAATGATATTATATATGGTATTAATAGAAATAGCCTCACCCTTTTTTTTCTGACTTAAAGAGAAAATTTTATTGATGTTTCCACCGCTACCTATACCAATGATTTCATTTTCGATGTCTTTTTTATTATTAATGATCCATTTTTTCATTTTAGACCAATCATTATCATTTATAGTGTTTTTTAATAATCTTACCGATCCAATTGGAAAGGATTTCGATTTAGTTTTTTTTAGCTTGGTAATAAAACTTATCTCTGTACTACCTCCTCCAACATCTATGTAAGCATAGTTTTTACTTTGATCAAGATACTTTTCAATATGGTTAGACATAATTATTTTTGCTTCTTCTTCACCAGAAATGATTTCGATATTCAAGTTCATCGATTCATTAATTTTTTCAATTATTGAATGCCCGTTCTTTGCATTTCGTAATGCGGCAGTAGCGCAGGACCGGTATACGATAGGATCATATGCATCTACCATAAGTTTGAACGCGCTTAATGTTTTTTGAAGTTTTACAATATTTTTATCTGTTATAAATCCAAGCGAAAAAGCATCCTCGCCGAGTCTTAAAGGCATTCTAAATAGCGCTTCTTTGGAGAATGTGTGCCTATTTTTTTTGTCTTTAATAACTCTACAAAATAAAAGTCGCATAGCATTACTGCCTATATCGATAGAGGCAAATTTTATACTCTTTTCCATTTTTGATTATTGAGTTAGATTCAATTAAAGGTTAGATTTTGAATATTTATGGCGATAGTTAATTAACATAATCTATAAAATATTTGTGAATAATGAATAAATTGAATAAAGCTATTATTTTATCTGCAAAAATACATTCAGGCAAGAAAGGTAGGAATAACGAACCAGCCGTTTTGCACCCAATCAGAGTTATGAATCAAATGAAATCAAATAAAGGGAAAATAGTTGGAGTTTTGCATGATGTTGTCGAAACAGAAAAAATTAGCATTGATGATTTAGCAGCGCAAGGTTTTGGAAAAAGTGTTTGTAAAACTGTTGATGCTTTGTCGAGACGCAAATGGGAAAAATATGATGATTATATCAATAGATTAAAAAAAAACAAACTGGCTATAAAAGTGAAATTAGAAGATTTGATTGATAATTACACGAGAAGATTATCTAATAAAAAGAAATCAAAAATAGATCTTAAAAAAATTAAAAAATATGAAAAGGCTTATAAATCCTTAACTGGAAAAAAAATACAGGCTAATTTTTAATATCAATCAGGTATTTAACCATTTTGATTGTTAATTTTTCCCACGTGAAATCATTATTTACTCTTTCTATCCCCTGATCGATAATTTTTCTTCTAAAACTTTGATCTTCTAAAAACTTCTCAATGGCTTTCGTGAGCGATTTTATGTCATCTGCTGGAACCAGTAGACCGTTTTTATTATTTTCAACAGCATCTGGAATTCCACCTTCAGTACTTCCTATAACAGGGCAACCGCAAGCATTTGCTTCTAAAAATGTGATACCAAACCCCTCGCTATCACCAATGTCATTATAGGTTCGGCTTACCATTACATAGACTTGACTGCGAGTGTAAATTTCATTTAAATCGCTATCAGGAATATAATCAACGAAAACTATGTGGTTTTCAACAGACAGTTCTTTCGCTAGTAGCTTTAATTCATCCAGATATGTATCTTTTTTTCTGTGAGGACCAGCTATCACATATTGAATATTTGGAAATTTTTTTATTAAGCTTGGTAAACATTTAATTACTGTATCATGACCCTTTCTCCTTATTATGCGCGCTAAAGTTAAAATGATATTTGAATTTTCTGGAATGTTATAACGATTTAAAAACCCAGAGGTATTTTCTACAGGAAAAAATCTATTGATATCTACACCATTAGGTAGGAATTTTATATGGTTCGTTTCAATGCCATCTACCCTATCAATTATTTCATTTTTTGTATACTTGCTGACACATAAGATTAAATCTGAATCATTAACTACGTTTTTAAATGAAGTCAATTCCTTACCTTCTTTCAATCTAGTAACTTCAAGTCCATGGGCAACAACAATCATTTTACTTAGTGGATATTTCTTTTTTAGATAGCTGTATGATTTTGCCATACCCCAAGTTGTGGCAATGAAAATCGTTTCTGGATTCTTGTTTAAAATTTTCCACATGTAGTACATTGAATACCATTTGTGGAATTCATGCCAATTTCTTCCATACATGGTAACACATGAAAATGACTCATCTTTATGAACTGTTAGATCTCTATCTTTTCGATTTGTTGCGTATACCGAAGTTTGATATCCAATCTTTGGCAATTCACGCGCAATTCCCAAAGCCCATTCCGCAATGCCTCCTCCTTTGCATGGTGGAAAATGTCCAGTTATGATAGCAACATTTTTCATGCTAAAAATATTTTATAAAGTTTTTGCTCATTTTTTTCCAAGTTATATCTTTCGATAAATTGATGTTTGATTTATGTGCAATATCGTATTTTTTTTCATCTTCTAATAATTCTTTTATAGCATTTATGTATTCTACTCTTTTTTTAGATTTAATCAATTTTACTCCTTGATGTCCTTCTGGTATTAAATTTTTTGTAGAAGGCAGTTCCGTACATACTACAGGGATTCCACATGAAATGAAATCAAACATTTTTGTTGGAGCTGTGAGGTAGCGATTATAGAAATCATCCGGTAAAAAAATTAGCCCTATTGATATCTCTTTCATATAATTTATTAGCGCGTTGTAACTCAACCAACTTTTAACAGAAAGATTGTTTTTAGTATTTTTAATTAATGATTTAGCATATTGCAATTCTTTTTTGTTGCGACCGCCAACTAATGATAATGTAGCATTTTGAAAATTTCCTTGATTCCATATTTTAATAATATCATCAATACCTTTAATCTTTTGAAAGCTTCCGCTGTAGAGAACTTTTCTTTTTTTAAAATTATTGATAAGATTTTTTTTAAGATCTAATCCAGGTGGACATGCTGCAATAGGCGTATCCACATATTTTTCATATAGCTTTTTTTGGGGATCATTTAAAGTAAACAAGCAGTTCAAATCTTTGATGAATTCTTTTTCATTATGATGAAATTTCTTCCTATTGAGGCTGTTTTTATACTCATGTAGATTGAAATCCAAATAAAAATTATGAGACTGGTAAAAAGTTTTAATTTTTAATGATTTTTTCAATTTACTTAAATAAGGTAAAAATCCAGGATCCCTAGAAAATAAAATATCAAAATTGTTATTTTCTATATACCTTTTAACTCTTTTGTAAAATATTTCATTACTTTTGATAAAACCGAAATTGTCTTTGAATAATTTTACCTTATGATTTTTAATTAGATTTTTATCAATACGCTTTTGATCATCTGATTTAGACTTTGCTACTTTCATTAAAAGAGAGGTATTAAGTCCGTTTTCAGCAAAGCCTTTAGACTGAAAGTATGAAAAAACAAAGCCTGGACTGTTTTCACCCCAAGGCGTTTTAGTTATGTAGGCTATTTTCAAAATTCTTAATTAAAAAGTAGTGTATCAACTGCATGTATTACTTCATGAGGATCAATATCTTCGATTAAAGAAGTATTGGATATTATATCTTTTTTTCTTTCACTAAAAGGTGCATATCTAATATAATTGGATTCATCATTTGTATACAGCGCTATGATAGGAGTTTGCTGAGCCGCTGCAATATGGACTAAAGAAGTGTCCAAAGAAATTAATAGCTTGGATTTATGAATGTATTTTGAAGCTTCCATAATACTTGGAGAGTTTAACGGATAATGTATTCTCTCAGGATCTATTTTTTGAATAGATTTTGCAAGACGATTCTGTTTTTTTTGAGCAAAAATTGCTAACTGGATCTTTTTAGATTTATTAAGAATGTATCTAACAATAACTTTCCATCTGTCACTTTTCCATCGTCTTTTTCTAGAGCCTGAACTTAAATTTAAACAAACGTAATTTTTTAGTTTAATTGAATTTTTTTCATCATAAAAATGACTTGGAAGCCAATTTTTAATTTTTTCATTTTTATTATAAAAATGAATAAGCTCGCAATACTTTAGAAGAATGTGCTTTTTTTTAGAATTGGTAAGGTGAAATGAATAGAGATGATTATGGTCATTGTTTGATAAGCAAATTTTATGCTCGGCTTGAATAGTTTTTGCTATGCGTTGAAAAGTAGTAGATAGTCCGCTCTTTGGATTATAAAAAACTGTGTAATTTTCTTTTTTTATTAACTTTATAAAATCATAATTAATTGGTCGATAGCTAATGCATTTATTTACGAAGGAGATTTGTTCAAATATTTTACGATTATAAGATGTACAGCCAATATCAATTTTCGTTTCTGGAAACATTCTATGAAAATGATTTAAAAAGGGAAAAAGCAGTATCGCGTCTCCTAATTTTTCTTGCGCTAAAACAAAAATACTCTCAATTTCCTTAGGTGGATCTTTTTTAGGGACAGGATCTTTTCTATCAAAAAAATTTTGAAAATGAATTCCTATTTTTCTACGATAATTCAAATCTTAAAGTAAGTTTAAATCGTTTTGATAGCCCACCTTATCATATGGATTGATAACCGTAGTGGTAATATTTTTTAAATGAGCGCCAATTCTTTTCAAATACCTTGCATATAAGACAATTGTAGCCGCATCAGATTCGCTACTAACTTTGGTAGTATTGGAGATTATATTATGAACAATATCATCGGACATTTTAGCAACAAAGGGTTTATAGCTTTTTACAATATCAGAAGCGATTTTTTCATCTTGATTATCTATAGCATCAATAGTTTCTTTAAATCTTTTTAATACTTCCTTCTCAATATCTTTTATTTCATTTGATACAGAATCAAAATTAATTTTTGATTCTCTAGCAATAGTAATATCTGAAATATTTTTGCAATAATCTCCAATGCGTTCAATATCAACTGCCATTTCAGCTAAGATAAATCCACTTGCTATGTGTTTAGAGTTTTCACCCATAGAAAAGTGAGTAACTAACTTTCTGCGAACTGATTTGTGATAATCATTTATGGTTATATCTCTTTTCTTGAGATCTTTTACTGATTCAATATCTATGCCTGAGTTTAGGTATTTAATTGATTTCTCAAAGATTTTCTTTGATAAGATTAGCATGGATAATGATTCTTCCCAAGCTTGAGATAGAAGATCATCTGATTTCCAAGCATTTATGATATTTTTAAAAATGGACATAATATTTACCTTACTATTGTAATTAAAGTGAGGGGAATAACGAAAAAAACTATAAAAATATATAAAAATGGGTATGCCTTATTTTGGGTAGCAAGCTCAGCAAATTGCGATGCAAGTTTAATAGGTATGTTGCGAAGCTGGGGGATAGGCCAAATTAGAACAATACCAAAAATATTAAAAAGTAAGTGCCCAAATGCAACAGATAGCGATTGAATAGTTCCTGTTGCTAGACTTGCCAGTATAGAGGTCATGGTTGTTCCAATATTCGCTCCCAAAGTATAAGGAAAAATTTGTCTTAGCTTTAAAATGCCTGCTCCGGCAAGAGGCACTACCAGTGAAGTTGTGATTGAGCTGCTTTGAACTAAAAAAGTTATTAGAATTCCAAAAAGCATTGCTCTGATTGTAGTTTTAAAAATGTGTGTATCAAAAAAAGCTTCAAGTTTAAACATGACTAACGACTTGATGAGTTTGGTTAAATTTCTGAGTGAAAAAAAGAGGAAAGAAATAGCAAGTAACAATAATAAGAAATTTTCATTCATGATTTGCTGGTTATCAGTTAATTCCTTAATAAAATTCACACTTGGTTTTGTTAAAAGTTTGATTGGACTATTGAAAGAAATTTCAGCAGAACCAACTAGGATTGTGGATAGCCAGATTCCTGACTTGCTAATAATTCCAAACAGTATTTCTAATGGGAAAAGAATCGCAACTGATAGAATATTGAAAAAGTCATGAATGATTGATGCTGAAAAAGCTCTCTTAAATTCAATTTTATCTCCAATATGCCCCATTGATACAATCGTATTCGTTATGCTAGTACCAATGTTGGCACCCATTATATAGGGTACTGCAGCCGAAACAGCTATAATTGGGTCATCTCCAAATATGCCACCTGCTACCATACCTACTACTAGGGATGTCGTTGTAGAAGAACTTTGAAAAAGACCAGTTGCTAATATTCCTATGAACAACCCTACGAATGGACTTGCTTGAGTTGTGAATAATGTTTTAGCAAATCCACTTCCAAGGCCTTTGAAAGCGGCTCCTATCATCCCTATGCTTACTAGAAATAAATAAAGAACTGCAAGGATAGCAGTAATTTTGAGTAACGAACTATTAGAGAAAACTTTTAATAATTTATTCATCTAGGACGAACATTAAAAGTTATTTCCATTTGTTAGTTTCGCAGTGGCTTGCCTTTGTTGAGCATAAAGCGAATTCTATCTTGAGATAATTTTTCACCTGCCAAAGATACAAAGGCTTCTCTTTCAATATCCAATAGATATTGCTCATCAACAGATTTTGTTAGACCTCCTTTATCTCCACCAGTGAGAACATATGCTAATTTTTTCGCAATTAATTCATCATGGGCTGATATCTTTCCTTGAGCTTTAAAACCTTTAACAGCCATAGCCATTGCTGTGCGTCCTCCAGCGCCCGGGAGTTTTAGATCGTCTCTGTATTTTGGTTTTATATATCCCTCTTCAATGATCTCAATTAATTTTTGTTTAGCCTTCCAAATACGTTGATCGTTATTGATATGGATGGTATCTGTATTCAAAAGATAGCCTAAATGCTTAGCTTTATCTGCGCTAGTTGAGACTTTTGCAAATGCAATTGTCTCAAAGGATTTTTGAGCAATTTGAAAAGAATTCATCATACCGCTTCCAATGTTTTCCATTTGATTAAGTAGCATTCTTAAGTTCCCTCCAGCTCCCGGTATTAAACCTACGCCAACTTCAACAGCGCCAATATATAATTCACTAGATGCTACCCTGTGAGCAGCAGGTGCAGCAATTTCAAAACCACCTCCAAGCGCTAAATGATGTGGAGCAGCAACAATTGGCTGATTAGAGAAACGAATTCTTTGTAATAGATCTTGAATGCTTTTGACAGCATCTTCTAATTTTTTAAAATTACCAGACTCAATAACTTGAATCATATTTGCAAGATTTGCACCAGCGCAAAAGTTTGCACCTTGGTGGCCTATGATCATTCCATTGAATTTATTGCTTTCTAAGAGATCTAATCCCTTCTCTATCATTTTACCAATTGAAGTATCTATGGGATTTAATGTCGGTTGAAGAGCTGAGTGGAATTCAACATTGACAATTCCATCACCTAAATCTATTAGGCTTGCACTCCAATCCCTTTTGATAAGGCCATTTTTCGTACTTTTAACGATGTTGAGATTGATGTTTTTTGAACCTGGTTTGATTGCACTAATCTTTGATGATTTGGTATCGAAAAAGGTTTTTTCTCCATTTGAAAGATCATAAAAGGATGTTCTACCATTATCGACCATAGTTTTTATCCATTCAGGCACAGTTTTGTTTTGATCCTCCATTTTTTCAATGGATTCTTCAATACCAATTGAATCCCATATTTCAAACGGACCCATATCCCATCCATATCCCCATTTCATAGCATTGTCAATATTTACAATGTCATCGCTTATCTCAGGAATTCTGTTTGCGCAATATATTAAAGAATCAGAGGTTATTTCCCACAAAAATTTACCTGCTTTATCGTCACTGTAAATAAGAGATTTTATTCTTTTTTTAATATCTTTGTAACCTTTTGCACGGCGAACTCCGTCAAATCGAACTCTTTTTTGTGGTTTATATTTCAGGTTATCTAAGTCGATTGACAATATCCCATCTTCAGTTTTTTTGTAAAAACCGCTCCCAGATTTCTGACCTAATAGACCCTTATCTATTAACTTTAATACTACATCTGGCGTCTGCAATATATCTCTAGATTCATCATTGGGAAGATTATCATAGCTGGTTGATGATACATGAGCATGAACATCTAAGCCAACGATATCAGCTGTTCTAAAAATACCACTTTTTGGTCTTCCAATTAGTGTTCCAGTGAGAAGATCGACCTCTTCAACGGATAACCCCATCTGAATTGCCAGTCTAATAGCGTTATTACCGCCGTGAATTCCTATTCTATTACCAATGAAGTTAGGAGTGTCTTTAGCATGAACTATTCCTTTGCCAAGTAAGTCCTCACCGATCGAAGATAGTTTTTCATAGGTATTGATATCTGTCTCAGGGCCTTTGACCAGTTCTAGCAAGCGCATGTACCTGGGAGGATTAAAAAAATGAGTTATAAGAAAATTTTTTCTTAATTCTTTTGGCAAGACCTTGGTTAAATCCGTTAAAGGAATGCCTGAGGTATTTGAAGTTAATATGACATTTTCCTTTAATTGAGGTAAAATCATTTCATAAACTGAATGTTTAATGTTGATATTCTCAGCTACGGCCTCAATAACAAGATCGACTTGATTTAGTTTTGTGATGTCTTTATCATAGGTACACCCTTCAATCAATTGGATATTTTTGGGATTATATAATGGTGCAGGTTTAAGTTTAGTTAGCGTATCAATTCCTTTTTGAACAGTATTCTCATCAATATCAAATAATAACGAAGGAATTCCAGCATTACTGAAATGAGCAGCGATCTGGGACCCCATTGTACCAGAACCCAAAACCGCGATCTTGTTTAAATTATTTTGCACAGTATTTACCTTTCAATGATTGTTGCTATACCTTGACCACTGCCGATACACATTGTTGCTAAACCAAGATTGGTTTTATGATCTTCCATTACATTCATAAGAGTAACTATTATTCTAGCTCCTGAGCATCCCAAGGGGTGCCCTAAAGCGATTGCACCTCCATGTGAATTTATTTTTTCAATGTCCCAATTACCTTTTCTTATTACGTAAAGAGCTTGAGCAGCAAATGCTTCATTAAGTTCGATGGATTGAATATCATCTATCTTCAAATTTGATTTGGAAAGAGCCTTTTCTGTAGCAGGTAAAGGGCCCATACCCATCCTATCCCAGTGTACTCCCGCAACAGCTCGAGCCTTAATGGTAGCTCTACTATCCAAGTTATTTTCTTTTGCAAACTTTTCGCTTGTTACTAAGATTGCAGCAGCTCCAATGGATATAGGGCTACTTGTTGCAGCAGTAATAGTGCCATCTTCTATAAAAGCAGGACTTAAACTCTTTATTTTTTCAAGATTAGGCTCTCTTGGGCCTTCATCTTTTTCTATTGTTATGCCTTCGCCATTAACGATAGGAGTAATTTCATTCGAAAATTTATCCATTTCGTAAGCTTTTAACGCTTTTTCATGCGATGAAATTGCAAACTCTTCTTGGTCATCTCTAGATATATTGAGATCATTGGCTAAATTCTCAGCTGTTTCTCCCATACCAATATAAAATTCTTGCTCTGCTAGTTCTGGATGAAAATCTGGAGCGAACCCTCCCATAGGAACTGAAAACATATCTTCCACTCCAACTGCTATTCCAGCATCTATATCGCCAGCTTCAATAGAGGTACTTAACTGATGAACAGCATCCATAGAAGAACCGCAGAAACGATTTATAACTTTTCCAGTAGATTCTATTGGCAAACCAGCTAGCACCCCAACTGATTTTCCAATAATATGACCTTGCGGACCCTCCGGATATGCGCACCCTACAATAACATCTTCAATTAAGTTAGGCTCTATTGAATTTCTTTTTTTAAGACTCTTTACAACTTGCGCTGCTAAATCATCTGGTCTAAGTCCTACAATCTGTCCATTTTTGACTCCAATTGGTGATCTTACTCCGTCAATGATATGTGATTTGTTCATATTTATCTCCTAGAAAGGATATTTACCTTCTTTAAAAATATGTTTAGCTATATTTCTTTTTAAATCTATTGTATTCGTGTTTAGCTGTGCTTTCGAAATTATCTCATTTAACAATTTTTCAGAATCATCTTTCATCTCATGATCTTTTAAATAGTTACAAATATTTTTTGATGATAATGTCAAATGGTCAACCATTTCGCTTGTTAAAATTTTTGCGATATTAATTGCCTGTTTATTTTGATTTTTTGCATACATTTTTTTTGCGCGAATTATCGTGCTTTCAACATTATAGATATTTGTCATTATGTCAGCAAGCAGTTCTGTGATTTGTTGTTCATGCTGTAGATCTTGCTGAAAGACGCTCAAAGCTTCATTGAATAAATATAAAAACCCTTTTTTTGTCATTTCTAGTGAAAAGCATTCTTTGTCGAGCAATTCATCTTTACTATTTAAATCATTTGAATTAAGAAAGTTTTCAATATCTTGGATCGCATCGTATATAGGCATTTCTTCCGTTAATGCTTTTTTCATAAAAAAACCAATGATAACCGTTCTATTGATCTCATTAGTTCCTTCCCAAATTTGATTTATCCTATTGTCTCTAAAGGCTGGGGCTAAGGGATATTCTTCTAAAAAGCCATAACCACCAAAAATTTGCAATCCCTCGTCTATGACCCATTGACTGGTGTCGCTGGCATACACTTTAACCATTGATGTTTCAATCGCGAATTTCTCCATAGCGCCAATCATTTTCTTAAAATAATTCTCGTCACTTTTCTCTATAGAATCTATTTCAGCTTGAATAGAACCAATGGTCCTGTAAATCATACTATCGGATGTGAAGGTATGCACAGTCATGTCAGCAACTTTTTTGATAATTGCATCAAAATTTGAGATTGAAGTACCAAAAGCCTTTCTTTCTTGCGCATATTCAGCAACACGATT
>ENA-OSEY01002312-OSEY01002312.1-marine-metagenome-genome-assembly--contig:-NODE-2312-length-12412-cov-4.151277_pt1 | contig 12412 bp, 18 predicted proteins | sample MGYA00248465_ERZ534230 | MGnify/ENA primary metagenome ERZ534230 (study PRJEB26409, sample SAMN06344110) | marine metagenome | isolation source: Sea water from surface | place: Atlantic Ocean:Southern... | reverse complement strand
TCAATGATGGACACAAAAACATTTATGTCAAAGGATGATTATGGTAACTCACTAAGTATCGGGTTTTCTTCATTAATGAGAAATGGAAAAAGAGAAAAGGTTAATTTTTTTAATGCAAATGGGATTGAAGCTGCAGCAGGCTTTACTTCAACTGTTGATGATATTGCAAAGTTTGCTAGGTGGCAAATGAAATTATACGATGGCTCAGAGAAGGATATACTAATGCCTGAAACTATTAAAGAGATGCATAAAATTTATTGGTTTGATAATGTTAAATATGGATTAGGCTTTAGGATTTTAGATTTTGATAATGAGACTTGGGTTGGCCATGGGGGGTCATGTCCAGGCTACAGATCTCAACTTTTTATAAATCCAGATAAAAAAATTGCCTATTCAGTTATGATTAATTCTAGTGGAACGAGCCCAACAAAATATATTAAAGGAATTCATGAAATTTTATCAAAAGTAAAAACATTAAAGGGCACGGAAATAAATAAGTTTAAAGAACTAACAGGATCTTATAATACCCAGCCATGGACCGGAGAAACTTATGTCCAGTCTTGGGGAGACCACATTGCGTTAGTTTCTTTACCATCAGACGAACCCTATTTATTGAGATTATATAGAAATGTTGATAATGACCTATTTAAAAGAGTTCTTGCTAACGATAAACTTGGCGAAGAGCTTGAAATTTTGAGAGATAATGACAACACTGTCATTGGATATAAAACCCACCAAAATATATATAAAAGATCTAGATAATTGCTATCCTTTACTTTCTAACGTAACCCCCTATAGATTCTCTATACTCAATTTCGAAACCGTTTTCAGATGTCCATGATTTAAATTCATCCGAGGCATTTCCAATTGTTATAAATGATTCTATCTCAAATATTTCAAAGAATTTTTCAAAATTAGGTCCATTTATAAAATCTATTCCATGTTGAATACCATCTTGACTGTTATTGTAACGTTCAATAAGTGTTACTTTTTTACCATCCTCCGAAATGTAATACCCATAAACAGTGGAAGGCTCTCTCTCAACAATAAAATCAGAGAGGTATTGGGTAAAACTCTCGACATCTTCTGGCGAATTTTCTTTTGTATTAAGTTCAAGAATAAATGTTATTTCTTCAGAATCTTTGTTGTCCAAAACAACCAATTCTTTTTGTGTATTATTTGTATGGCACGCCAATACAAGCGCTAGAAATAATAAAGAAAATCTATTCATTAATGACAGACTGGTTAAACTGATTGACCCAAACTATTTTTCCGTCAACGACATAGAACTTTAATATAGAATTAAAGCTAGTTTTATTTTCACCATCATCGTAAGTAACTACATAATCAGCATTTACGTGTTCTCCACCACGCGTTGGATCTATATCTACAGAAAATGCATTAACTAAATTCCATTTGTAATCAGCGTTATTTGCCTCATATAGTGAATCTCTACTTTCAGTCATGGTGAGCATTTCAAGAGGCGTAACTTTTTTGCCACTGTAATATGTTATGCTGGCAGTATCATTAAAAATTTCAAGTGCTTCATCATACATCTTATTGTTTATCAATTCGTCATATTTTAATACAACATCCACGGCCTCTTGTGTTCCGAGAAAGAATTTATATTCTTTTCCATCGTCAGACCAAGTTGTCATACCAATTGATTTTTGTTCAGTTGCACACGAATAAAAAAGCGCTGCAACTATAATGGTTAGGCAATATTTTTTCATAAAGTTTTTTTTATTAAGTTAGCAATTCTATATGATAAAAAAGTTAAAATTAATTGTTTTTTGTTTACTTGTTTTTTCATGTTCTGATAGTGGAGATTCAGGATCAAACACTGATGATAGCTCAGGGAATAATACCAACAGTCCTGACTCGCCTCATGTTCCCTCAGGTTTTGATTTAGTAGTCATTGATGACTTTAATTCATTTGATAGGACAAAATGGTCTAAAGGTTTGACACACGACACCAATCCAAACATTAGAATGATTTGGAATAAACAAACGGGGGGACAGAACCTATTAAACGATAAATATGCCGGATATATACTGGATGCCAATACTTATACAAGTAACGGTCAACTATATTTAGCCAATAAAAAAGAATCAATTACTGGAACCGATCCGGCGCGTGAATTTAATTATTCAACAGGCTGGATTAACTCACTCCAGAAAATAAATTTCAATGGTACGAGTAAAGATGTTTATATTGAGGTTAGGGCTAAATTCCCAAAGGGAGACAAAGTCTGGCCAGGCATCTGGATCATTGATGATTCAGAAAATAGACGATGGCCACCTGAAATTGATGTTTGGGAATATTTTGGTAAATTTTTTAATACCAACCGTTATGATGAAATGTATTTTAGGTATATCTATGGTGTTTGGAATGATAATCATAACGATAGTTATGTCTTACCCAACTTCCAAGCTACATATAACGCATCTGCACAACATCGCATCTATGGTTTCAAATGGACAAAAGATGATATGAAATGGTACATCGATGGTGAGCTTGTACATACAAAAACTAAGGGAGTTGAAGTTCCCGAAGCAGACTGGCCTGATCAACCTATGTGTATGGTGATTAACAATGGATTATTGAGTGTTGTGGATGAGGGAAATACGTCCTTTCCTAACCACCTAATTCTTGACTATTTCAAGGTTTACGAAAAAAATTAGGAATAAATTTCTTGTTTATTTAGTGGGTTGATTGAAGTTATGAGCATGGTAAATGCAAATAAACATTCCCATATTTCAGAAATGCGATTATGATCAAAAAGATATATAATTATTGTAAAAAAAATAAAAATTATAGACTGACTATATTTTGGGATAACAATAGAAAATTTATTTATTATGGATTTTATATTATTGCTTTTGGCATATAAATAAGGTATTGCCAAAAAATAAAATGAAAAAATAAAAAACAAACCATTAGTGAAAATTAGTTTATTCAATTTAACGCCACCAATCATTAAGTTGTGAATATTGGTCTCTGATTGCAGGTTGTTTTCAATAAAGAAATCTGGCGTTTCAATATTGAAAATTCTTTGTCCCCACGAAATTTCCTCCCCAAATCCAAAAAAGAATATTATTGAAAAAAGTATAATTCCAATATTTTTCGATGAGATGACTTTCACAGTTTTCAAAAGTTTATTTATTAAGTATATTGAAACGGATAACAAGAAAATAGCAGTTGAATACTCAATAATTCCATCCTCCTCTACAAACAAATTATAAACGGTACTGGAATAGTAAAACAAAAAAACAGTTGATGCTATAATGGAGGAAAAAATAGAGTGCAAGAAATTTATTTTACTAAGCAAAGCTGAACTAAAATTTAATTGTAAAAATAGTAAACTATAAATATGAATAAATAGATGAGTAAGTAAATTCTATAACTGTTTCGTGTTTTTAGATAATCCTCATTTTCCGGATAGAGATTAAATAAAAGTCCCTTTATTTCTTTAATAAAGATTGGTTTAATATTTATCTTCCAATCATCTGTTTGATAAACAATCTTTCTAAACTTACTTCTAAAAAATGTACTTGGCAAGCCCCATAAAATTAGTAGTATGAAAAGTGCTGTTTTCAAGTTTTAAATTTACTAAATATCATTTTTAATTATATTAACTTGAATAAAATTAATTGAATGAAAGAAAAAATAATGAAATCTTTGGTTGTTGCTTTATTGTTTTTATTTACCCTTTACCTATTTCAATACTTTAATGAAAGCAGAGAAAAAACAAGTGAGAATGTTAAGGAGTTTATTGAAAAACACGAAGATTAAAATTTATAATCTAAAAGCTCTTCAAAAGTTATATATTCAAGCGTTTTTATATTGGTAGATTCTAATATTATTTTTGGTGCGTACCCAGCTTTATAAGCCTCAATCCACCTAGAAACACACAAACACCACTTATCACCACTTTTTAGTCCTTTAAAATTATACATAGGATTTTCTGTTGTAAGATCGTTACCTCTCTCTTTTGAAAATTTCAAAAATTCATCAGTGACTACCGCACAAACAGTATGAGTCCCATAATCCTTTGGTCCTGTATCACAACAACCATTTCTGTAAAAACCAGTCATTGGATTAGTGCTGCACAGTTCAAGCTTTTTACCAAAAACATTAAGACTTTCCATTTTGATTTTATTTTATTAAACTGAAAACTGTGAATTAAATTGACCCAAACCGATATGAATGTATAATACATACAGTATGTACAGAAAAATCGATAGTGATATAAAAATCAATAAACTTTTTAGAACATCATTGATATCTTTTATAGTGATAAGAATTATTGAATTTATATAAAGGATGACGAGTATAATATTTATATAGTTGGATATTCCAATAAAAAATAATGCAGCCAACAACACAATAGAAAAAAAAAGAAAAAAAATATTTATGGGTTTTAAAAAATTCAAGACAATATTATTCTAACACAAATTTAAATAATCTGAAGTGAATAGTTAAAGATCAATGAGCTCAACATTAGGTAAGTAATTGCTGGTAGGATTCTAGCAACATTATCATTTATCTTGACTCTCACAATTATCGCAACAAACATCATTATTGATAAACATAATGAAGATGCTATTAAAAGGATATTGATTTTTAAACCAATCAACAAACCCAATCCGCCTAAAATTTGCAATGATGATATTGTTTTTCTATGCTTATGATATCCCCATCTTTTAAACTCACTAATCATTCTTCTAGAATAGAAAGAGTTTACACCATAAATTATAAATGAAATTCCTGTGAATAGAATTATTGCTTTTTCCATTAATTACAATAAACCATAATTAAATGCAGCTACAAATAAAGACATCAAAAGAAAAACAAAAGATGGAATGAATTTGACAATCGGGTTTTTAACTTTTAAATGAGAAGCTTGTGCACACAACATGAAAAAAGCCATTGATAAAGACGCGTAAACAAGAACATCACTGAACCAAATCCCCATTAACATAATGGCAGAAATCGAAATTTTAGAAGCTCCCACAAAATTCCTTAAAAGATTTGAGTAACCATAATGTTTAAACTCAACAACAATATTGTCGTATCTAAAAACCCATATGTATAAAACAGAGGCTGCTACTATGATTTGACATGCAAAAGATAAATTTTCCATGACTTTAATTTACATAATTTATTTTGTTTTATGATTTTGCCCAATAAACACTATCTATTTGCTACATAAATTGTAGAAGCTCCGAACAATTTTATATCCTGTGATATGTTTCTAAATTTTGAGTTTTTTAAAATATTTATAAACTCATGGCCGTGGGGAAAATTTGATGCAGATTTCTGCAAATAAGAATATGCTTCAAAGTTTTTGGAGAGAAGTAAGCCAATTAATTTTACATAAAATTTTGTAAAAAAATTATAAAATAATTTGATGATTTTGTTTTTTGGCACTGACGTTTCTAAGATTATCAAGGTTCCATTTTTCTTTAGAACTCTGTAGATTTCATCCAAAGATTTTTTTAGGTTCTCAAAATTTCGCACGCCATAACCTACTGTTACAACATCGAAATAATTATCATTATATTTTAAATTTTCAACATCTCCTAGCTCAAGTATAACTCTTTGTTGAAGACCTAAATCCTTGATTTTTTTATCCCCAATGTCTAACATATTAGACGATAAATCCATCCCAATAATTTCACAATTTTTGATTTTAGTCAGTGCTATAGCAATATCAGCAGTGCCGGTTGCCACGTCTAATATTCTTTTTGGATTTAAAGATCTAGAAATATCTACAATCTGTTTTTTCCAATTTTTGTGAAGACCAAAAGTGATGAGGTTATTTATGAGATCATACTCTTGATAAATGGAGTTAAACATTGTTTTTATTTGATTTTTCATTCTAAAACCAACCCCCTAATAAAAATAATTCTATTTTTTTTTCTGTTTAGCCAATACTTGCAGATCAACAACAGTATCTGTTTCATCTACGATTTCAAACCCTAAGGCAGTCTCTATAATATCCTCTAGGGTTACTATACCTTTAATTTTTTTTTGTTTATCAATGACCAAGGACAAATGCTCCCTATCCCTTAGAAGCTTGTCAAATAAAATTGGAACTTTTGAATTGTGATCTGTCTTAATAATTTTTCGCTTTATATCGTTAAGCTTGAGGTTTCCTTTTTTTTGAATCATTTTTTCTAAAATGGTGTCCTTTAAAACATAGCTGCTTATTTTATTTGTGTTCTGGTAATATATTGGTATTCTAGAAAATTCAAGACTGTTGTTTTGGTTGTAAAAATCAGTGATTGTAGAGTTTTGATCTGCAATTTTCATTACAGAAAAAGGTGTCATTATATCTTTCACTTTAACATTTTGAAGTTTAACAATATTCTTAATGAACAGTGAATCTTTTTCTTCAATTACACCCTCTTCCTCGGCAATTTCAGCAATTGTTGAAATGTCCTCTCTTTTAAAAATTGACTCTCTCTTTTCTCCCAAACCAATTCTTGTAAAAAGCTGCAAAATCCAAAGCAAACCAGTGTATTTAAAAACTGGAAGTATCGATGATAATATAATAGTGCTTGGTTGAGCCAATTTGTCCCAATAGTTTGCTCCAATTGTTTTGGGAATTATTTCTGAAAGAACAAGAATTAAAACAGTCATTATTGTTGAAATAATTCCTACTAATAATTCTTCGGAAACAGATGTGCCAAGAATCATATAACTATTGTCAATCTGTAGGGTTGAATAAGCAATTTTGGCTTGAACACCAACCATAATTGAACCAACGGTATGGGCAATGGTATTGAGTGTGAGAATAATTATTAGTGGCTCATCAATCGAACTTTTTAAACTTTGTAGTTTCTCAGCATATTTTTTTCCTTCCTTAATTTTAATCTTGATAAATGTTAGATTTACGCTCAAAAGGACAGCTTCCAGTATAGAACATAAAAAAGAAAGAGAAATTGTGAGAAAGGCGTATAAAATTAAAATCTCCAAATAAAAACTGTAATTAATTAAAGTTAATCAATATTATTAAAAGTTGAATCAATGTCAATTGATGTAGAGTCTTCTTGCTGAATTTTTTCTTTTGCAATTCTTAATCTCTCATCAGCTTTAATTCGTTCAGCATCTAATATTTTTTTTGTTTCATTGGCATTATATTCAGAAAAGAAAACGATAAATAAAATAAAAGTTAAAATTGATATAATTAAAAATTTATGTTTTTTCATTTTATAATATTGCTTTGATATAATCAATTTCCAACTTGAACTTACCTTCTTGTTTGTCTGAAATTTGTAGTCCTAGGGAGATTATTCTGTCAGTTTGTATAGACGGATAATCAGTATATGTATAACCGCGCCATGTCGCAATAAAATCCTCAATTGGTATATTTATCTCAACCCACTTATCATTGACTGATTCAAAATTTGCTGAATAGGATGCTCGTCTGTTGTCTTGACTGAGCCTGAGCTTATAGGAATTGCCATCTCCTTTAATTCTAATTATAAAAGACTTAACACCTTTCAATATATTTTTTTTTAACCCCAAACGAGATGACGCAAATCCTCCATTATTCTCAAGCGATAGGTTTCCGTTAAATATTAAGTTTTTCTCATCACTAACTGAAAGATATGAAGTTGATATTCCCCCCATTACATCGTCATTAACAATATTCCAGTTATCTAAGCCGATATTTTTTTCGGGGTTTAGTAAATCAATACTTTGGCTATGCATGGATATTGAAATCAATAAAATTATGTTTAAAATTAAATTTTTCATTTAATAATTATTTATAGATACTGTAGTTAGCTTCAATTTGAAAAATACTTAATTAGCCAAATGATCAAAACAATATCAATTGCTACTGCTAAAAAAATTAATATTTTTTTCATTTAAGTTTAATTCTTGAAATGTCATCAAACCCAGTGACATACAAATACTCCTCTTTATTGTCAAAACTACAATTAGTAATTTTTTTACCATAATTTATCATGGCCAATAGTTTGCCTGTTGGTGATATTATTAAAACACCATTTGGACCAGTTGTAAAAATATTTCCACTACTATGCACCTTTAATCCATCAAATCCACCAGGGTATTTTTTACTAAGTTCTGTTCCATCAAAAAAAAGTTTTTCCTCAAAATTACTTGTTTTAAATCTCAATATTTTAGGATCATTTTTAGGATCAGAATTATTTACATAAATGTATTTTTCATCCAGTGACAAAGCGATTCCATTAGGTCTAGACATATTGCTAGAAATTAAAAAAACTTCTCCGTCCTTAGAATATTTATAAACGCCGTTAAAATTTATTTCTCTATACTTGTCACTAAAGTTTTTAAATCCATAAGGTGGATCTGTGAAATATATATCTCCACTTTTACTGATTGCTAAATCGTTGGGGCTATTAAATCTTTTGCCTTCAAAATTATCTACTATAGTTGTGTATTTTGGGTTTTTACTGTTCATATTTGATGTTAATGCCAACCTTCTATCACCATGTTGACATAAAATAATGTTTCCATTTTCATCAAAAGCCAGTCCATTTGCGCCTATACCACCATCACTAAATGATGGAGCATATCCTGTTGATCCACTGGGAGAAATGTACTCTTTGACACCATTTTTTTCATCCCATGTGAAAATTTTATTTTGTCTTACGTCAGTAAAAATCAATCTTTTTTGACCTGTGTCCCAAAGTGGACCCTCAGCCACAATAAAAGTATCCGCTAAGATTTCAATTTTTGCATTTTTATTTATGATAGATAAAACAGATTCATCAAAAACAGTGATGTCATTGTTGATAACTTCCTGACTTAATAAGATATGTGGAATTAGTATAAAAATTAACTTTAATTTTTTCATAAAATTTAAGATGCAAGAAGAGCTAGAAACACTACAGCCCCAATAACTAATGCTGCAGCATAGGTCCCAGCCGCTCCAACAACAGTTCTAATGATCGAGAATTTTTTGACACGAATCTCTTCAATATCTTCTTGCATCACTGTTTGATTCTCACCACTTTTGCTAATGATAATTTTGTTATCATCTTTAGATACTAGCTTTCCTTTAATTTTTGTTCTATCGTCTTTCTGAATTCTAAGAGTTTGCTTTTTTTCAGAATCTATATTGTTATACTCTACTGTCTTATAACTAAAACAACTTTGAAACAATATTGAAAATGCAAATATGTATATGATTTTTTTCATTTTGGGTTAATTTTTAATAATCAGTTGTAATATTTATTATACATTCGTGCTTCCTAAATGAAAAGGCTTGATTGATTGCTATGGTTGGCTCTCTTTTAAGCCTTTTCGCTTTTAAGAACTAGATTCAAGATATTAGCCTCCTCTGCCAACTTTTCTGACACCCGAAGACTTTGATTTGTTATTCTTATTACTGAAGTTTTGCTTTACTCCCTTTTTTTTGGGTTGGTGTTTATCAGTTCGATTTCCAAAAAATTTACTTGACATATTTTTTAATTTATTTGTTAAATATACCTAAAGAAGATGCAATAAACATACTCAACCCTTTTAATTGTCTTATTTTTTACCCCCGTATTCATTTTTCGATTTGTAGTTTTTTATTGCCAAGTGGGTGATATAGAGAAACCATAGGAAAAATATTTCTCCAAACGGCGAATCCCATTCAAGTCCAAAAATTGTAACTGATTCATCAAAATATATATCATAATAAATTGTATAGGCTACCCATCCAAGTGAAGAAAAGTATAATATCTGTGGTAAATATTTAACGGAATAAATCAGTTTTTCTAATTTATCCATCTCACTCGATTCACTTTTTTTATAATTTTTTATTGCCAAATAAGTCATGTATAAGAAAATAACAAATACAGGAATTATTGGAATAAATTCAATATCAAAAATTATAATTAGAAGAATTAGAGCTGATGATCCAAAGTACAGTGCCTGAGGCAAAAACTTCACGGAATATATAAGTTTTTCAATTTTTTTCATCTTTTATCTAAAATAATTGAAATAAAGTAAACATTATTTAAAATTAAAACATAGGTTTGAAGAAATTATTTTTAAATGACAGGAACTGTAAAATTTTTTAATGTATCTAAAGGTTTTGGTTTTATTACAAATGACGAAACCGGAGAGGACATGTTTGTACATTCAACGGCTTTAGACGGAATAACAATTAAAGAAGGAGATAAAGTGAATTATGAAGAGGGTGAAGGAAGAAAAGGACCCGCTGCCGTTAACGTTACGTTAGCTTAATCCACAAAAACATACTACCTAAATACTTAATAAGGTTTTAATCTGTTTTCAGATGTGTGCTGTATAGTTATAATTTTTAATTATTTCTAACAAAAAAGTGATGACATATAACTTTAAACATCTTATTATAATAATTGTAATTTTTATTTTTGGATGCGAAAAAAGTCATGACAAACCGCCCAATATTATTTTTATTTTAACTGATGATTTGGCATATGCTGACCTAAGTTCTTACGGCTCTGAATTTATAAATACTCCTCACATTGATAGAATGGCTAATGATGGTGTAAAATTGACATCATATTATGCAGCACAAGCAGTTTGTTCGGCTTCAAGGGCAGCAATACTAACCGGTTGCTATCCGAACCGTATTGGGATAAGTGGAGCTTTTGGGCCAAAGTCAAAAAAGGGAATAAATCCTGATGAATTATTATTATCTGAAATGCTTAAAAATAATCATTACAAAACTGGAATTTTTGGTAAGTGGCATTTGGGAGACGCAGTAAAATTTATGCCTACCAACCATGGATTTGATGAGTTTTATGGAATTCTTTTCTCTAATGATATGTGGCCTTATCATCCTGAATTTCCAGATGCTTATCCAGAAAATCTTTTATTATATAGAAATACGGAACCTGTCGAAGCTTTAATAGACCAATCTGATTTGACAAAAAATATAACGGATGAAAGTATTCGTTTCATCGATGAGAATAAAGACAATCAATTTTTCTTGTACATAGCTCATCCACAACCACACGTTCCATTATTTGCCTCAAAAGAGTTTGATGGATCTACAGGTAAAGGGTTATTTGCAGATGTCATAACTGAAATAGATTTTTCAGTTGGAAGAATTATAGATGCATTGGAAAAGAATGGTCTTTCTGAAAAAACAATAGTTGTTTTTACGTCTGATAATGGACCGTGGCTTTCTTATGGGGATCATGCAGGTTCATCTGGAATTTACAGAGAGGGAAAGGGAACAGCCTGGGAAGGTGGGCAAAGAGTTCCGTGTATAATTAAGTATCCAAATGAAATAGAAGCCGGAACCATAATTGACGAACCTGTAATGGGAATTGATTGGATGCCAACTTTTTCTAAACTAACTGGATCTAATCTTTCAGAAAATAAAATTGATGGCAAAGATATTTGGCCACTTATAACTCAAAGGGAAAAAAAATCCCCACATAATGAGTTATATTTTTATTATAGAGAAAATGAACTTCATGCAGTAAGGTCAGGGGATTGGAAGCTATATTTCCCAAGAACTTACAGATCCTTAAATGGTAAACCTGGTGGTACTGGTGGAATGCCCGTTAAGTATGAAATGAATGAAGTGAGTGACAATGAACTTTATAATCTCAAAAATGACCCTGGGGAACAATATAATCTCTACAATGAAAAAATTGAAATTGTAAAGAAATTAGAGGATATTGGTGAAAGAGCTAGAAAAGATCTTGGAGATAAACTGACCTCACGAATTGGTAAGGGTGTTCGAGAAATCGGCATTATAGATTAGAAATCATTAGTGTTTTTATTTCTTCTTTTTATCAAATAAAGCTATAGTAGAAATAAACATAAAAATTAGGCACATTACAATTATATCTTCTGCCTTGTTTACAATTCCATAAATCAATCCAGCTAATTGAACAATAATACCAAATATTGCGATTTTATTTTTCATTTAAGAGGATTTTTAAAATTCATTGCAGAGATTGATGGATTCATTAATTCAGAGTTAGGAATCCCTAAGTCTTTGGGGGATGGTTTTATATATTCAGATTTTCTTTCTTCAAATGTTATTATGCCTTTGTCAAAATCGCATGTCATAAATGTATATAAAGAGTCTTTATAAGGACATGTTTTAGTAATTGAAGGAAATTTACTTTCAATTTTTTTTGAAAATCTTGAGAACTTATATTTATCACCAACCCATTTATATGATGCGCTATTTATATGTATATAATTTATGCCATTTATTGATTGATTGTAATCATCATGATGATGCCCACTAATACATGCAACAACTTTTCTAATACCGTTTTCAAATTTGAAGTTCTCTATTATTTTTCTTATTTCAACTCTATTTTTAACACCATATTTAGCATCTAAACTTTGATGGCTGAAAATTATTACTGGGAGATTAGTATTTCTTAAATCATTTTCAAGCCAATTCTTTTG
>ENA-OSEY01002310-OSEY01002310.1-marine-metagenome-genome-assembly--contig:-NODE-2310-length-12414-cov-7.002999_pt1 | contig 12414 bp, 6 predicted proteins | sample MGYA00248465_ERZ534230 | MGnify/ENA primary metagenome ERZ534230 (study PRJEB26409, sample SAMN06344110) | marine metagenome | isolation source: Sea water from surface | place: Atlantic Ocean:Southern... | reverse complement strand
GGAGGATTATTTGGCAAGGGTTTTTTAAAAGGTACTCAAGGTTATCTAGAATTTTTACCAGAAAAGCATACAGATTTTATATTTACCTTATACTCAGAAGAGTTCGGTTTTTTAGGTTCGTTACTATTATTAATTCTTTACGCCATAATTATTTACAGAATAATTAATATTGGGATGATATCTAGAAGTTATTTCAGTAAATTATTTTGCTATGGATTCGCTTCGTCAATTTTCATTTATATAGCAGTAAATATGAGTATGGTTTTAGGATTGTTGCCAATAGTTGGATCTCCTTTACCGATTATGTCCTATGGTGGATCTTCCATGTTAGCAACAATGATTGGCTTTGGAATTGTGATGAGTTCAAGAATTTATAATAATCAAATAATTTCTTAAATTAATTTTCTCTCCAATTTATTCTATATGTTGTTGGATCTACTCCAGCAGATGGCAATATTACCAAATCTTGATTTCCAACGATACTTTCTCCAGCGATGGCATTATAAATAATTCTATTATGAATTATTGGTTTTGAAAGCACACCCATGCCAACATGCAAACATCTTTCATTAGTATATGTTGTTGAGTTTGACCCGATCAATGAAGTGTTGTTGGTTCCACATTCATCATCTAACGTACAAATAAATGCTACACCTTCAGCACACGGATCTCCAGGAGATGGTTTAAAAATTGGAAAGTAAACTTGGCCTGTACTAATAGTAGGTTCTCCACTCACTTTTCTTTGTTTTCTTTGAACATTACCGGGTTGTCCCTCTTGAGAATCTAACAGACTGTACCATCCCCGTTTAGCATTATCAGGACAGTTGGCTCCAGTAGTGTCCCCACTTGTATTTTCACATTGATCTAAATCATCGATAGTTGTTGTCGTTATTGTTGCATTATTTGCTGTTAGAAAAGGTTTATTTTTATAATTTGGGAAATATTCATCTTTAATTCCAAGCATAATATTATCAATTTTATATTTGTTTGCTATCCCAACATCAGTTAAGTTTTTATAGTTTCCAGTTCCAGTAAATAACCATAAGTTATTTGTTTCACTTCCTATTGCTGCTTCCATACTATGGTACATGTATCGCCCATTTTCTTTTGTAGATTCTGCGGAAAATATAATGTTTGTATCGTACATTGAAATAAGTTGCGGACTTCCTGTAAGAGCTCTATCGTCTCTCATATTAGTTAAATTTATTTTCGTTATTTTACCCTCTAAATCATTTATATAAACTAATGCACCCCTGAAATTAGCGTTCAGCACTTGATCTGCTGTTATTACAATTGGTGTCGTTGGTACTGAGTTCGCAATATTGTTTCCAGCAAAATCTGGAATATCTATACGTTTTAATATTTTTCCATTTTCTAAATTTACAACAAATAAATTCGATCCAACTCCCGGTATACCAGCACCATTTCCTCCTCCAAATACTGCAACATATATATCATCATCTTCGTTAGCGTCTCCTGCACCATCATTTGGAAGACGAAATATTCTCGGGCTTGACCATGTTTCACCCAAAAACCTATAATCATAATCTATCCCGGTACCACTCATAGGATTTGATAAGGATACATTAACAGTAGAGTTTATTACTGTAGAGTTCGGATCAGCACTGTAAGAAATAACACTTGGAAGTGTTATTTTTATAGTATTACTGTTAGGTAATTTGGAATATAATGATGCTGCAGTTATATCTTCACCATCAACATATATTTTAACATCAGAATTACTGTTATAGTTATTTACATTTGGTACAGTTATGATGTTACCCCTAAAGCAAGACGTCGTCCCCAAAGCATTACAATTATTAGGTATGCTGGTGTTGTTTCTATAATTATTCGTAACAGTTTTGACCTGGCTCAAATCATTTATATTATATGAGGCACCACTGTAATTATAAGCTGATATTTTTCCATCATGGTCAGATCTATATACTATTCCTCTCGCTCTATCGTTTAATATTGAATATAAATGTGAAGGACTGTTTGGATCAGTAACATTTAAAACTGAAAATCCTGCACCACCTCTTCCGTATGGTACCATTAAAATTGAATTCCATTCTTTAGATTGTCCTGCTGATGTAGGCATTTTCATAAATACATCGTGAACAACCGGAGATCCGTCTACGCCAAAAATTGGAACTGTTCCACCACTTGATCTTTTATTTAGGCCAGGATTAACCATTGTAGGTAACTTTCCAGCAATTAGAGGAGGAACAAATCCCCAAATCTCTTTTCCGTTACTGGCATCAAAAGCATGCAGAATTCCATTATTGGCACCTGCATATATAACTTTATCCCTACCTGATTTATCTGATTGAAATTGTTTGTAATTATTTTGTTCTCTAAAATATGACTCTTGATTTTCATTTAAATATGCAAAGTCTGCATTTGGAGCGCCGACAACTAATACTTGTGAGTTGTATATGTCTGCTAAATAATGATCTCTAGTTTCACTTAAATCGCAATCTGCATCGTAATCAAAATAATCTTGACCTCTTATAAAATTAATTAAACCTGCAGCATCATCTGCATCCCCATCTTCAACTGTTGCTATATTAGCACCTTGACGACCACATCGACCATTGCCGATAGCACTGCCACTATCGTTATGATAATCTGGTACTTGATTTCCAGTCATTGTAAATAGATCTTGATTTATCTTATCAGAATTAGTGTCAATAAAATTATTAGTATTATTTGGTAACCCCTCAAGAGAAGTCCAGATATTCCTTGAGCTTGGTGTTGGCATTTGTTCTGATGCTTCCCACTCATAGTTTGTATCTACTTGTATACCACTTATAACTGATTGTTTAAGACTTCCTTCCCACTCTTTAGACGCATAATAGTCAAATTGCATTTGATAAACTTTTTCATTATCATTTATCGACCCTGAAATCGCTGGTGCTGTATAAGCTAAATTTTCACTTGTTATTGAAGCAATTATCCCTCGAAGCTGAGTTTTTAAATCTTGAGCATTCAAAGCAGCAAATGCGGTAGTATAATTACTTCCTCCCACTGCTGCAATCTGATTAAATTTATACATGGCACTAGATGGAATACCATCACCATAAGCGATCATTATAGTTTTTACATCCCTATTGGCTAACGTACTTATTGTACTTTTCGCCTCAGCATGAGTAGAATCAGCCCAAGCACCATCACCTATAACGATTATATAATTTGACTGACAACTAATTGAAGCATCCTGAGGTGAGTCATTGTGATTGTAATAATCTCTGGCCATTCTAGAAAAAGCGGTTGCATGTGTTTGATCATATAGCGATGGAGGTTTCTTTAGATACTCAAAAATTTTTGCAGCCCCATCAGTACTTACTTTAACCGGCATACAATTTTGTTCATCGCACCATCTACTATGATCTTTAGAATAATTCCATCCGGTGTATTTCGAATTATCTCCTTTACTCCATAGAGCTAAACCAAAACTTGCCCCTGCAGTTAATGTAGTGTCAGTTACTACAGCTTTAATAGATTCAATTGCACCCCTCATCCTTGAAACACCTTCCATGCCAAATGCTTTTTTAAATTCTAAATCTCTGTTAACGATAACAATTTCTAATCTTCCCGGGTTAGCAACAATTAAGTTTTTTTTACCACCTATATCTCTATCGAATTTAATACTTCGGGGTTGCATCAAATAAAGATTGCCATCAGATTGTGGCGAGTAGGCATCACCTATTCCAGCAGTTAAAGTTGTACCAGCGACTATATCTCCATTAGAAAGTTCCATTCTACAAATTTGATTAGTGTAATATCCAGTTGAGTATAAAATATTAGGGTCGTCAGGGTCAGTAACTAATCCATGAGATACTCCACAAGGGTTATCAAACATCGCATTAATTCTTTGATTAACGTTTATACAAACTTCAGAACCATTTTTATTTAATACAAAACTAAAAATTCTCCCTGACTCATTTGTTACATACAAGTATTTGTGATCTTTATCTACTGCAATAGCAGTTAAAAGTTGTGATGCAACTCGTAACTTCTTTCCGTTGGGTATGTTCCCATCAGTCCTACCTCTTGCAAATTTAAAATTCATGTTTGTACATGATCTTGTGTTGGCATCTTGCCAATTGCCATATTTTATACTATTAGTACCAGTTTTAGATAAATCTCTAATAAACAAATAATGTTTACCATTTACGTAACCACCAGTGGTGAGATCAGACTTTCCGCCACCCATTGCATAAAGAATGTTGTCTTGAATATCAATTGCAATATGGCTACTCTGCATTTCAAAATCAGCTATTCTTTTTGAACATTTTATTATATGTGGATCAGCAGTATCATTTGCGTTATCTGCTCTTAGTTGCTCGGCCTTTTTTTCTGCTATTAGTGGATCAAAGGTTTTGACTTTTCCCTTATCAGGTATTTGTGCCTTAGAATGTGCTGTAAAAATTAATCCATTCCATGTTTCTATTTGAATAGGATCAGTAATATGTTTGCTTTCTCTAGCAGATGTAGGACAATCATTACCTAGAATTTTTGTTGAGCTAAATAAAGTATAATTTAATTTCTCATTAATAGTAGGATCTTGATCTTGGTTCCAGCGACTTATACCACCTGTAAATTCCTCTGCTGCCCAGTAGTTGCCACCTACAGGATCATAAACAGCTGCAAAAGGTGCCCTCATAGCAAAAGTTTTGCCAAAGGTACCTGCTGGTTTTGTCATACTATAAGTACGATCTAGCATTATTAATATATTTGCTGGAACGTTATCAGGACTACCTGGAGGTAACCCTTTAGAATTTAATGAATTAGTAGAAATTGCGAAAAATATTAAAAATAAACTAAAAATTTTTTTCATATTTTAAATAAGTTATTTTTGTTTTCTAAAATTATTATAATAATACATCTATTTTTAATCAACTTATGAGCCTAGTTTTTTATAAAAATTTTAATTTGGATTACCTCGAATATCTGTAGATAATTCTTGATAAATAGCCACAGATATAACTTTTAAATTTTTCATAACTCGCTCATAATCCCAAGAAACATTTACATTATTACAATTTAATTCTTTAAAGTAATATACCTTAGCCATGGGTATAGATGGATCAATTTCAGACGCAAGAATATTTAATTGGTTAGTTTTTTTTTCCAAAGTAAAGTTGTATCTGCAAACATTTGAAGTGGCCCACATCATTAAGGTACCTAAAATAATAAGTACAAATAACATTACTTTTGGAATACCTAACATTATTAATTACCATCTACAGCAACGATTGTTAAATCATCCTTCTGCACGTGGCCTTCATTTAATATTTCACTAACAATAATATTTAATCTTTCACTATTAGGTTTTGATTGATGTTTTTTAATATAATTTTGGAACCCTTCAGAGCCCAGCATTTCACCTTTAGGATTTTTGATTTCTGTAATTCCATCAGTAAAAATGTACATTGAACTTTCTGAAAATGAAATTTTGTGTTCCGTATATTTTGTATTTGGCATAATACCCAGGGGAGGACCGGCCTCGGTAAAGCTAGAAAATGAACCTTCTTTTGAAAAAATTAAAGGAGGTTCATGCCCTGCATTTGAAAGCAACAACTCTTTTTTGTTACTGTCATAAATTCCAACCAGCATAGTTACAAACATACCTCTTGAAATGGTTTCACATATTTCATTATTTAATTGGATGAGAAGATTTGAGGCGGAAAAATCTGTTTTACTTAAGCACCTATATAAACTTGATGCTTTTGACATTAATAGAGATGATTTGATGCCCTTACCCGATACATCCGCAACACCAAAACCATACATACCGTTTCCTAAATCTGAAAAATTATAAAAATCTCCTGATACAACCTTAGCCGGGATATTTATACCAGCTATTGGAAAATTTTCTTTTTTATTTTTAGATAAAAGCGACTTTTGAATTTCACCAACTATTTCTACCTCTTTTTGAATTTTATTTTTCTCAATCATTTCTTGCGCCATTTTTGCATTCCTTATCGCTAAAGCGGCAGGGGCAGATAAAGTTTCAAGTAATTTTCGATCGTCTTCTATAAATAGTTTGTCATTTGTTTTTTTATTTAAACAATGAATTACACCAATGCATTCATTAGCAGCAATTAATGGAGAGCATAAAACCGAGAAGGTTGTAAAATTTGTTTTATTATCTAAGTCAAAGTAAAATTCTGCAATCTCTCTTACATCCTTTTTAACATTACCCACTCTAACACATTTTCTTTGTTCAACAGCTTTACCCATTACGCCATCTTTTAAGTCTAACTCGTATTCATCCAAATAATCTTGGTGTAGAGACGCAATACATTGGAATTTTCTTTTTTTTTCATTGATCAAAAATATATTTGCAGCTTGAGCATTTATTCTTGCAACAATTACTTGGAGTGCAGTTTTTAAAGTATCATTTAAATCAAGGGATAGAGCAAACTCTTGGTTTAATTTTGTAATTATTTCTAAGTCTACGTTTATTTTAGGGGTTTCTTCCTTTTTATTTTGATCATTTTTGGGTTTGAATAAAAACATTTAATTCTAGTATTTTAGTCTTATTTTGATAAAAATTAAACTATGGAGATTATAATTAATACACCTAATTTGTATATTCATCTTCACGATGCTGTATTAATGGTACAGTTTTTAATCGACGGATTTATTCATATTACCTCAAATATAAAAATATAATTTAAAAATAGTGGACTTAGCTTTTGTAATCATTTTAGGAGGGCTTTGGGGAAGTTTTGCAAATGTCTGTATTTATCGTCTACCTCAAGAAAAAGGAGTAGTGTCAGGAAGATCTTACTGCCCAAGGTGTAATAAGAAAATTGTTTGGCATGATAATATTCCTATTATCTCTTTTTTTTTATTAGGATTTAAATGTAGGAGATGTAAAAAACCAATTTCACCTCAATATATTATTGTTGAAATAATAAATATCATCTCATTTGCTTTAATATATTATTTTTTTGGAATTTCTTTGACAACCATATTTTTAATGATGTTAGGTTTATCATTTTTAATAATATTTTTTATTGATTTAAAACATTTTATAATTCCAAATGAGCTTACATATTCAATGATGTTGATTGGATTTCTTAAATCATTTGATCCAAATTTAAATTACTTATTCCCAAATTATGTAGATTCTTTAGTAGGAGGTTTATTTGGTTATGGGGTAATTTGGTCAATTATACTCTTCTATAAACAAATTAGAAACAAAGAGGGCATGGGACTTGGAGATGCAAAATTACTTGCTGTAATTGGTTTTTGGTTTGGATGGATTTCTATACCATTTGTTTTATTTTTTTCTTCAGTGTTTGCGTTAATTTGGGTTACCCCAAGTTTAATTAAAAAGTCAAAAAAACTTACATCCCAAATTCCTTTTGGTCCTTATTTAATTTTGGCATCTATTCTATTTTTTGTCTCGAAAGACACATTATTAGATATTGCAATTATTTAGAAAAATTATTTTATTACTGAGTGTAATTAATAATTCGATCTCCAAGAGTTTCTATAAGTATTTACATCCCCAACTGCACCATCAATAACAACTAAGTCTTTTAGACCCTTATTAGTTTCACCTGCAATATTTGCAAAATACTGACCTGCAAAAATAACTATTCTAGACAAGACCCCTTTACCAACATATTTACATTTCTCTTTTTTATCTATCTCTGAAGGATTTGCTCCTAACTGTGAGGAAACATTTGTTCCACACTCATCGTCTACTGCACAAATAAAGGCATCCCCTAAGCCACACGGATTATCTGATACAGGTTTATAAATTGGAAAAGCAACTAACCCGCTACCTACTGTTGGTTCTGCTGTTACCTTTTTAGAATCTTTTAATTCAATATACCATCCTTTTTTATCTGGGTACTTTGGACACTGAATACCAGTTACATCATCTGATGTGTCAACACATTCATTTAAATCATTAAATCCTTTTCTTGCAGCAGGAGGTATTATTCTAAAATTTGGATAAAACCTGTCGTTAATACCAAGCAAAAGGTTTTCTCCTTTTTTCTCTGCCATTCTTTCGTAATTACCTGTACCAGCAAATAACCATAATGCTCCGGTCGATGTTCCAATTGTTGCGTCCATTGAATGGAACATATATTGTTGATTAATATTATTTGAGCCTGTATTGAATATTTGTGTTTGATCAAAAATTTCTATTTGCTTTCCACCATCAAACCCATTTTCGTGTGTCATGTTTGTTAAATTTATTTTTGTAATTTTACCCTCTAAGTCATTGATGTATACCAAGGCACCTCTAAACGGAACATTTCTTGCTGTATCGGGTGTAATAACCACGGGTGAGGCAGGAATTTGATTTCTTATACCATTATCAATACCACCATCTTTGCCTATATCTTTGATATTTAAATTTTTGTAAAGTTTTCCATTATCTTCCAAGTTTACAATAGTAACATTTGACCCTACACCGGCAGCCACTCCAGCGTATCCTCCGCCCATTACCGCAACATAAATATCATCTTCTATATTTAAATCTCCTCTACCATCATTTGGAATTCTAAAAATCCTTGGCGAAGACCATGTTTCTCCTAGTCTACTATAATCATATTCAGGTCTAGTTTTTACTCCAGTTGCATTTGAGGAAGAGTCTATTTCAACTGATAAATCTGTACTTCCCTCTACATCATCAGCAACATCATAACCGTAATATGTCATATCAGTTGCAAAAGTTATTATCGCTTCACCTGCGGTATTTGTTCTGAATGACCAGTTTGTAATTTTTTTCTGGTCCACAGTAATTGTTAAGTCAGATTTTGATAAACCTTTAACAGGCAATGTCCATACTTTACCTTTATAACATTGCGTTTCACCACTATTATCACAAGTTGTTGGTTTTCCGCTTTGCTTGTTATCTGTTGCTCTTATAGACTCTGAAAATGAACCAAGTGAATAGTATGTTGCAATATAATCATGACTCTCAAAATTTCCTAAGTAATCGACAAAGTGAACTTTCTTTAAAATAAAATCGTTATAAACAGAATATAAGTGGTCTGGCTTATTTGGATTTGTAATATCTAAAACTGAAAATCCTGCTCCACCTCTGCCGTAAGGTACCATTAATATCGTATACCAACCAGGTGAATTTGTTCCTGGTTTTTTAAAATACATGTCGTGCGCTGTAACTGATCCATCAACTCCGTATATTGGATTTGTGCCTCCAAAGCCTAATTCTTTTGTTCTATTAAAATTTACATTTACCATTGTAGGTAAGGTTGATCCAATAAAAGGAGGAATAAATCCCCATTTTTCTACCCCAGTATCTGCATTAATGGCATGAAGCATACCGTCGTTGGCACCAACATAAATCACTTCTTCTCTATTTTTCAAACTGTCAGCCCAAGCCGAATAGCCTTTAATTGTTCTCCAATAAGCCTCTTGGTTTGCTCCTAAATATGCAGTTTCTGCATTTGGAGCACCAACAACAATCATTTCAGAATGATAAATATCTCCTAATATGTGTTTTCTAGTTTCTTTTAAAACACAGTCACTATCATAATCAAAATAATCCTCGCCTCGTATAAAGTTAATTAAACCTTTTATGTCATCGTCATTACCATCTTCAAGTGTACTGTCTAATTTAGAATCACCTACACATCTTATAGTATTATTTGGATGCTGTTTACCGTCTTTCGTTATATTGTGATAAGCACCAACTTCATTACCAGTTCTTTCAAACATTCCATTAATTTCTGCATAATTATCAACAACAAAATTATTGTAATCAATTGAATAGTCAATTGTATCCAATACAGTCCAAATTTTTCTGGACGATGGCGATGGTACTTTATTTGCTGCATCCCATATAATTTCTTTTTTTGGTTTATTTGATACTGGATCAATTGCTCTTTTCGTTAATTTTCCATTCCATTCCTGGTTTAGTTGATAATCAAATGAAGCTTGATACAAAAATCCTCCCTCGTTTATCTTGGCATTAATGGCAGGGGCCGTAAAAGATAAATTAGGTGCGTTAATTGAAGAGATAACAGCTTTTAATTGAGATGTTAATGCTGCTGCCGTATCTGCTATGATCACATCTCCTGTTCCACCTGCTACTGCGATCTCTCTAAACTTTGCTATACCAGAGGGTTGAATACCACCACCGTAAGCAACAGTGAAAGTTTTAATCTGGTTCTGTTTTGATCTTCCTGCCATTGTTTTAACAATTTTTTTAGCGGTATTTGTAAAACTCATAGCTCCATCACCAATTACAATTACGTAACTTTTCTGGCAATCTGCACCTGCACCTGACTTTATAGGGGTTATATTTGGGTTTGGGTGCGTATAATACTGGTTTGCCATTTTTGACCATATTCTAGCATCCGTTCCACCCCTTGGACTTACTGATTTTACAACTTTAAAAATTTTATCTGCTCCTTGAGCATCAATTTTCACTTTAAGGCAATTATTATTTGTGCAAGGGTTTGATTGATCTCTAGAATTGTTCCAATTTGAAAACCATTTTTTGGGATGTCTCCATTCTGAGGACCAATATCCAAAACCAAAATTAACAGTCGATTTTAATGCTGGATCTGAGACTATAGCCTGAATTGCTTCATGAGCTCCGGTCATCCTAGTTGCAAGACTTCCTCCTAGTTCTTTTATCCAGCCTAAATTTAAATCAAAAAATTGAACAGAGCTTTTATTTAAATCAGATAGAATAACTCTATTATTAGTTTTATCTACGTGCACTCCACCAGGGTAGAAAATGAAGGTTTTACTAGCTGTTGATGGTTTATTCCTTCTAGTTCCTTTTGATACAGTGCTACTTATGCCGTTTCTATTTGAATTTAAGGTATATTTATAAATTTTAGCATTCCAATAATCAGATCCATAAATTACCGCATCATCAGATGGATGCGTATCTATTCCATAAGAGGTTCTCCAATTATTTATACGAACAAAACTAGCTCTATTAGTTGAAGGACAATTACCTGACATAGTATGTCTATGTATCAATCCATTTCTACCATTTCGCGTATGAAAATATAAATTACTTCTTGAACTATCTATCGCAATTCCAAAAGAATAACGTATATCTCCAACATTTGCATTACATGATACATCCGAATTGGTTGATAAATTTCTAACATACAATCCTCCATTATGGCTGACGTACATAATATTGTTCTCAATCGCTATACTTTTAGGATAAGATAAATTTTTCTTAAATGTACAAGTACCGGCAGCAATATTGTATTCATAAATCGCTCCCGTATAATAATCTGCAACATATAAATTTCCGTTATGATGTTTGATATCTATAAAATAATTAGCATTGCAAACATTTGCACCTGTAGTAGTTCCAGAAAATTTACCTCCAGTTCCGTAATTTAAGTCTACAAAAAGTGTATTATAAGTAAATTTTTTTATACCTTGCGCTCCTAGTTGAGCCACGTAAACATCTCCGCTACTATCAGTAGTTGACGCCCAAGGATAATAAACACCTGCACCAGATACTAGTCTTGCACTCATACTTCCTGATCTATCTAAAAGTATTAAAACATTTGCCGGTACATCGCCAACACCACTTCCAGGCGGAAGTGCCTTTGAATAAACTTTTTTAATTAAGAGCGTATTGCTTAACAGTAACACTGATAAAAATAACAAAATTGGATACAATAATTTATTTATATAAATATTTGTTTTCATAACTAATTAGCTTCCTCACCAGGTTCTCCAAATGCTATTTCCTCTAATTCATTGTAAAATGATCCAAGCTTTAAATCGAATTCTTCATTAGAAATATAAATTTCTTCTTTTATAATTCCTTCAGTATCAAATAATCTCTGATAGACAATTATTTTTCCATATTGTTCCCAAGTATGAAAACTATTATAAAGCGATCGATTCTGACCGGTATCAAAATCTCCAAAATTATTTTTAGCATAATTCATCAATAAAAATTTATCACTTATTTCATTAGTTCCATCGTTAAGAACCAACATTCTTATTGCTGCTAACTCATCTTCCAAAAACAGATATTCAATAGCAATTTTGTCATCTAATTTGTCGTTAGGACATAACTTTGTTGATGGAATAGGCAGCATAGAAAGTCTATCAAACATAGGCAGAGGCTCAGCAAACATTTCAACAATTTTTGTTTTTTTATCGCCTATATCTATTATAAAATCACATTGAGCATTCACAATGTTTGAATTAAAAAAAAGGACTAAAAAAATTAATAATTTTTTCATCTAATTAATTATAACAATAAAATTTAAAATTTTGTAACCTGATTTTTATATTTTAATTGATTTATTTAGGTAAAACTACCACACTTTCTAAAGGAACTATCATTGGATCAATTCCCTGTCCATTTCTTATGCCGCAGGCATAAATTCTATAAGCCATTCCATCAGCCGCAGTATCAGTTGC